>LSQX01127274.1_pt1 | contig 144454 bp, 136 predicted proteins | sample 654561 | NCBI WGS metagenome assembly LSQX01 (sample SAMN04489861, study PRJNA283612) | anaerobic digester metagenome | isolation source: 4 biogas reactors fed with cattle manure at either 37C or 55C with and... | place: Denmark: Kongens Lyngby | collected 2014 | reverse complement strand
ATGAAGCATGTTGTCGTTAATGTTGAGGGCGCGGGCAATGGCCGCTACCGATACGGCGGAGTTTTTGCACAAGGCAACCAGATGGGATTTAAAGGCCGGGCTGTGCGTCCGCCGACGGGGTAACGGGGTTGGTTCCGGGCTGATTTCTTCTAGATAGTCCATACGTGTCCATTTGCGATAGTGGACAAGTATGTTCATATTTTATTAGCGACTTGAAAAGATGACTTTACCGGACAGTTACAAATAGCCTATTAAACACCTTGATTATCATACATATTGCTTCTCGCTGTATTTCTGATAACTCCTGCTTAAGACGGGCAGCTATACCCTCAAATTCGCCTAGTAGTGATTTATTCATAATAAAAATCCTAGTTAAAAAATTATCTTTCTATTTCCACTGATTTTTCAGTAACTCTGCCAATCACGTCATCAAACCGTGCCTGTGCCCTTGTTGTGTTATCAGCCTGCATGACACTCTGATTCAGTTTACTAATTGCCCTGGCTTCTGTTTTCAGCCCGGCTTTATACAGTTCCTTGGCCAGGTACTTGTATTCCTCACTTATCATTTCTTTGGTTGCTAGGTGTTCCTTTAGAAAAGGATGTAATGGCCGTTTATTTTCTTTGAGAGCCTGTATAAGCTCTTGTGCCTGTGATTTCTTGACCTCTGATAGCTTGCCCCTATCCTCAATCTGTCGAACGATGGCACTATCACCTTTTTGCGCTATGCCCCTGTGCTGCCGTTTGGTGGCCGCACAATCAACACCTTGCTCACGCATTTTTTCGGCAAAAAACACCCGCCAATGGAATAAATCATTTTTGCGTGGGTTCATGCGTTTGCCCAGTTCATCACGCATACTGACGGCCAAGTGAACGTGTGGGTGCTTTTCATCAGTATGCTCAACAAAAACATATTGATGCCCCAGAAACTGTTCCCTGGTAAATTCTCTGACCGCATCCTTAACAGCTTGCGCTGGTGTACCTGGCGGCATCGAGAACACAATATTTAACGCTTCCCGCTTGGTACTGTTTTCAGGTATGCCAAATTTACGCCATTCATTCAGCGTGTCTTTAATTTCTTTCGCACCGGTGATCTTCTGGCCATCCTGATTTTCCAGTGTTAGGGAACCATTACGGCTGATATATTCCAGATGGCCTTTAACACCTTTCATCCCCGATGAATTACCCGTTCGCTTGGGTATTTTGACCATAACTTCCGGTTTTTTTAACCCGGCCGCCTGTAAGTTTTTAATGCCGGTACCTGGCTTGAATGTACGGCCACCGCCACCACCACTTTTTTTAGGGTTGATGCTACGCTCATAGCCTAAAAACCAGTTATCCACTCTGTAGTTAATTCCCATTACGGCATCCGTTCCCAATTTGCCCGGATAACATCAGCCACCTGTTCGGTGTGTGTATCCAGTTCATCTTTGATATTATTCAACAGGCGTGTTGATATGGCTGTTTGCGAGCCTGCATTTAATGCTTTGGCTATTTGGTTCAGGTTGCGGCCAATCCGCAGCAGTTGCGCATTTGATTGATATAAGGCTTCGATTTCTTTGGTGCTTAAAACAGGGGCTTTTTGTGTGTGTGCCTGGAACAGCATTGCCAAATATCGGTTGGCCGTCATATTTGATTGCCTGGCTCTTTCCTTAAGCTCTTTCAGGTCTGGAGATTGCAAGCGAACCTCAATCCGTTGTCCTTGGTTTTCTGCTTTTTCTTTTGATAACTTATGATCATTTTTACCGAGTTTTTCCAGAATCAACTGTTTGGCCAATGCGGCTATGCTGGGTTTTCCAGTTAGCTGGATGGCCAGATTTTTCAGTGACGTGTATTCATCTTGTGTCAGGTTACGAATCCTGAAATGGGCTTCTTTCATCCGTTCCATTTCCTATAGACGAAAAAAAACACCCCGAAGGGTGTTTTAAGGTGACCAAAAGGTGGCCAAATAACTAAAAAAAGACTAAAAATAGGCTAAAAAACCTACATGAAAGATGTTTGAGTATCATTGCAAGCCATTGATTAATAAAGGATTAGTTTTATATCTTTTTAATAAAACCAAGAATCATAATCCGCAGGTCCCCCGTTCGAATCGGGGAAGAGCCACCAAAGAATTTATAATGAAATCAATGAATTAGCCGCTTACTCAAGCGGCTTTTTTATTGCCTGAATCAACACTGTGGCAATTTTGTGTCAACCCACTCGACTGCGACCAAATCTTGCATAGCCCGAGCCCGCCCATCCTTACCCCAGCACCACCTCCACATCATCCCGCTCACTAGCCACCGCCCTGAAAATATCAATCAGACCTTCATAGTTCATCTCACCCAAGGCATCCGCACTGCTGGCATGATCCAACCAGACAATTTTGAAAGGACCTTTGACATCGGTGCTAAGACTGTCATACAGGGCATCCAGATTACGACCAAAGTATGGCGGCAACGCCAACTCAAGCTGCAGCAAATCATAAACTTCATCGATATTGCCAATACGACTTAATTCACAAACCCGAACGGAACGCGCCGCTTTTTTTTTCAAGCGACGCGCCGAGATAAAAGAAGATTTTACTGACATGATGGCACCTTGTGAAATGTCTCGTAGTGATCTACCGTAACGTAACGCTGACGACCATCTGCGCTGAATACCAAACGCTTGGCATTGCGTTTTTTGCCCCAATAATCCAGATCAGCCTCTTTCCAGCTACCTTTGGGCAATCTGCGTTCATAATTACCAAAATGGTCACCCCCCAAGGACTTACCTTTTAAGGCGGGAATATCTGAAAAATAACGCCCCGGGCTCCAACCCTGCTCACGTGCCTGCTGCTTCATCACAAAATAAGCCGGTAATTTTTGGCGGGTATTCAATGTTCGCAAGATTTCGGTCAATTGCGTTTCATTGATTTGACCTGACAAGTGGTTTCTGTTCAACGTCTGAACAACTTCCTCACAGGTGACAATACCCCATTGACCGGCTGATTTTTCAAGCTCGGTAGGTGCTTTGCCCATGGCCAGTACCGGCATTGAAATTGAAAGCAGAAAACCCAACAATAAACGCGTCATGACTTCATCCCGTATTTGCAGGATAATACCCCGCAAGCAATTGACATTCATACTCCGGAGTATTTTACAATTTAAGTATTTACACTTCCATAGCAGAATGGTAATAGTTCATTTTTTTCAATAACTTAACAATAAAATCAAACATACTCAAAGGGTGATCAATGAAACAGCAACCTCTCCCTCACCAATTTTCTCTCTTGAAAAAACGCTGTTTTGCCCCTTTTTTCTGGACCCAGTTCTGTGGCGCGGCCAACGATAACCTTTACAAGTTTGCCATTACAATTTTACTGACCTATCAATGGCAAACTCAATGGTTCCCATCCAGCATGGCTGGTGTCATTATCGGTGGGTTGTTTATTTTTCCTTTCCTGCTGTTTTCTGCCACTAGCGGACAATTAGCAGACCAATATGACAAAATCCGTATTATGCGCAACGTCAAGAATGCAGAGATTGGCATTATGCTATTGGCGACCTTTGGCCTTTATACGCAATCGGTCATCATTCTGCTGGTCTGCATTTTCCTGATGGGTCTGCACTCTACCATTTTTGGGCCCGCCAAATTCGCCTATCTTCCCCAGGTGCTCAACGACAAATCCTTGATGGGCGGCAATGCACTGGTCAGTATGGGCACCTTTGTATCCATTCTATTAGGCAATATTGCCGGAGGAGTCCTGGTGGCCATCCCGGGTTACGGTCACCTTTGGGCTGCATTTGCCTGTCTGCTGCTGGCAGTGGCCGGCAGAATCAGTGCACAATTTATTCCTCCCCTGGAAAAAAAACCGGCTGATAATAAAATAAACTGGAACCCTTTTACCGAAACCCTTAAAAACCTGTCCATCGCCCGAAAAAATCCCATGATTTTCAAAAGCATGCTGCTGATTAGCTGGATGTGGTTTTTCGGTGCGGTCTTTCTTGCTCTTTTCCCGCTCTTTGCCAAAGACATCCTGAAAGGCAATGAACATGTGGCGGCCGTACTACTGGTGCTCTTTTCAGTGGGTGTGGCAACAGGCTCCCTATCCTGTGAGAAACTGGGCCTGAAGCGCTCGCCACTATCGCTGGTTCCCCTGGGCGCTGCGGGAATGAGTCTGTTTACGGTTGACCTATATTTTTCGATGACGGTTCCCGACACGCAAAAATTGCTCTCTGCCGCTGAATTCATTACCCGTCCGGAAAACTGGCGCACCATGTTTGATTTATTCATGTTAAGTGCCTGTGCCGGCGTGTATAGTGTGCCTTTGTATACTTTCATTCAGAAAACAACATTAAAAACGCATACAGCACGCATTATTGGCGCCAACAATATCCTGAACGCCCTTTTCCTGATTGCCAGCGCTCTTCTTACCGGCCTTTTGCTAAGCCTGGATTTTTCTGTGCCTGTCATTTTTCTGATAGCCGGAATTGTTAATATTCTATTTTCTTACGCCCTTTTTTTGACAGAATCCGGCTTCAGGAAAAAACCATCTGAAACCCAGCGAAATTTTTAGTCAAAATTTCACTTGAAATGAGAAGATTCTCACTATAATTTGAGTTATAGTCGTTAATCCTCATTGCGCGTGGGGATAATTGTCATCAGCAATACACAAACATAATTTTAGCTAATAAGGATGCTCATGAAAGCATTTGGTAAATTTTTATTATTACTGGCCGTGGTGCTGGGCATTACATTTTTTGCCTGGAAACTGCTGGAAACTTCTTTATTCAACGATGAAGACGAATTGGCCCCACCTGTCTCGGGGGTAGTTGTTCCTGCCCAAACCACCCAATCCGACCCCCCCCCCATACAAAAACAGGAAGATTTATACCAAAGCACATCTTCCGATGAGCCTGCTCCGTCAGTCGCCTCAGGAAGCAGCTTTACCTGTCAGGCCAGTGTTGCGATTATCGGCAAACTCTATGACCTGAAAAACGCTGGCAAATCACAAGAAGAAGCCAATGACTTCATTAGTAATGACAATAGCATTCCCGATGAGCAGGTCGGTTCATTTATTGAGTTTGCAAATACCTTATGGAACTCACCTTCTGACAAAATTGTGCCCAAAACACAATTTTTAAACAACTTCCTGCAACAATGCCAAAGCATTGAGAAAGGACAATAAGACAATAACGCAATAACGCAGTAATACCTGTGTTACACAAAAAATACCCGGAAGATTTACCCGGGTATTTTTTTGCTTCAAAATTTTTTTTATCTCAAGATCAATCTCGATAGGCCTGCCCCACCACAGATGCCACGGAATAAAGCGGTGCAAAGGACTCGGCCTGGGCCAACGGCCAGGCTAGTTCAAAAATTTTATTGCGGTATTTTTCTTTCAGCAAATCACCCTCTTCCAACTCGGGGTAAAGCGCCGATAACAATTTAACCTCGTTACTTGAAATTCGTTTTACCACGTGATAAGCACGTAGTTGCTGCGGATGCGTAAGGCCAGCCGCCTCCATCAATTCAGCTAAAGCCAGCAAAGTATTGTGATGAAAATTTTTAACCCGCTCAGATTTGTCGTCCACCACCAGGGCTTTTTGCCTGATGGGGTCCTGTGTGGCCACACCGGTTGGACAGCGTCCCGTATGACAGGCCTGGGCCTGGATACAACCAATGGCAAACATAAAGCCCCTGGCGCTGTTGCACCAATCGGCCCCCAAGGCCAACGTTCTTAGCACATCAAAGCCCGAAATTATTTTTCCGGCCGCACCAATTCTAATCTGGTTACGCAAACCAATACCCACCAAGGTATTATGCACCAGGCGCAAACCTTCCTTCATGGGTACCCCCATATGATCGGAAAACTCGACGGGCGCAGCCCCCGTTCCACCTTCCGCACCATCAACCACAATAAAATCGGGGGTGATACCCGTTTTCAGCATGGCTTTGGCAATTGCAAACCACTCCCAGGGATGCCCAATGCACAATTTGAATCCAACCGGCTTGCCATTGGCCAGATGACGCAATCGCTGGATAAAATGCATTAACTCGACAGGGGTACTGAAAGCGCTATGCGCTGCCGGTGAATTGCAATCCACACCCACAGGCACCCCACGGGCATCGGCAATTTCCCGGGTAACCTTCGGTCCCGGTAATATCCCACCCTGGCCAGGCTTGGCACCCTGTGATAATTTGAGCTCAATCATTTTTACATTAGGCAGATTAGCCCGCTTTTCAAATTCTGCTTCAGAAAAATGACCCTTGGCATCACGGCAGCCAAAATACCCCGAACCAATATTCCACACCAGATCTCCACCATGCTCCAGGTGGTAAGTACTAATACCACCCTCACCAGTATCATGGGCGAACCCTCCTTTGGCAGCACCACTGTTAAGCGCCCTGATCGCATTGGCGGACAACGCCCCGAAACTCATGGCTGAAATATTGAATACCGACATATCGTAAGGCTGCGTGCATTGCGTGCCACCGACCCTGACCTTGAAATCGGTATTCTCAATATGGGAAGGCTGCATCGAATGATTGACCCACTCATAGCCATCAGCATACACATTTTCAATGGTTCCAAACGGCCTTTTGTCGATTTGCTGCTTGGCTCGCTGATAAACAATAGAACGCTGGGCACGGGAAAATGGCAAGTTATCGTTGTCATTTTCCAGGAAATATTGCCTGATTTCAGGCCGGATGGACTCCAGCAAAAAACGCAGATTTCCGATAACCGGGTAATTACGCCTGATTGAGTGACGGGTTTGCAGTAAATCATAAACCCCGAGAAGACTTAGCAGAAAGGCAGGAACAAATAAAATAAGCCAACCAGCCCCATAATTGGCGAACATATATAAACCCAACACAGAGGCCAGAAAAACAGCCAGCAAAACTGCATACCGGGAAAACAGCAACTTGGTCATTTAACACACCTATCCATATCGTGGGGTTGAACCCAAACTGACCTAAATCAAACCCGCACCTTAAAAAAAAACCTTGTGCTTGATAACACAAGGTTTTACTGATTCTAGCCAGAAAAAATGGCTAATTTAACAGAGTCATTATTTTGCAGCCTGCTGGGGAACAACCGCTTTCATGATGGCATCTGCCGTTGCGTCATCACGCACCATGAAAAGGAAGTCTGAACCTTGTTTGACCCCGGTAATGGAAGCCAGCTGACCACCAATAGTCGTTGCATATCCGTACTGTTTGCCGACTTTGGATAATGCATCAACACCCGCCGGATTCAAACCCAGTTTGATGAAGGTACGACCCTGATTGTCACGCACATGGTTAATGGTTGTGAGATTGTCTCGGGTAATCACCGGTGTTGGACTGACATAAATGGTTTGCTGCTCGCTAAGCTGGAAAGGACGAAAGCCTTTAATTACCTTATCTGAAGCAGTGTATACATCTACGCTGGCGGCCTGAACCGGTGCCGCGGCTTCTGTCGTTTCGGGCTTTTTAACCGTTTCACATCCTGCCAACGCCACAGCAAGCGGTAAAATAACCAAACCAAGTTTGCGCGAGATTTTCATGTAAATTCCTTATTAGTTAAAGCAATTATTCGTCTGTCATACGCAAATTACAACACATGCATCCTAAAAATACAAGATGGATTATTGGTCGAAAATATCAAGAACCCTAAAATTTGAAGACATTTGTTTATTTTTGCGCCCTGATCAAGTCTGCCGTATCCCTGGCATTAAGCAATGTCAGCATGGGGATCAGCAACACTCCGTCCTGCAGTTCGGCTTCAGAGGCCGACATGGTTGAAAAGACCGATTTATCCATACTGGCCAAAACGGTTTTATGCAAGTTTGATTTATCGCTGATGGCAGATTTCAGCTTGGTTGCACCAGCGGGCGTAAGGCGCAGGGCCAAGGCTGGTTTGTCTTTGGCTTTAGCGACAAAAGCGGCCTTCACATCGGTCTTGCTTAACAAAACGCCGGAAGTGTAGTAGGTTTGATCGCCAGACTTGACAACCACATTGTCCAGTTCAAGCGTCTTACCTTTTTTACCTTTTTGGGCAGCGGATTTTGTAATTGAACCCACATAAATTTCAATATCGCCGCTACCTGTTTTATTGACCGCTCTGGCAGTATTGGTGGCAACCGGCTTGGCAACAGCTGCCTCGGTGTTATTGGCACTGGAAGCCTCTTTTGAACCAAACAAACTGCAACCGGTCAACGCAACGGATAAAACCGTCAGTCCTAATACCTTAACTAATTTCATAAAAGACCTTTCAAAAAAACAATATTCAGAAAAAAATAATTATCTTCCAATTATATTCTGTTCAATTGATTTTTTTTGTTAAAAAACATTAATTTATCGTAAACCATGCATTAATGGAAATAGCCGTGACACTTGTCTGTATCATTCAGATCAAACGCATTGGTACCCGCAACCAGACTGATTTTTTTGGATAACAGACCACCGTACTCAACCGGCCCGCTCATGGGCTTGGTGTCTATCCAATACAGGCGCGAAGTCAGGTAATATTCTCCAACCGGCACATTTGTAAATACAAACTGCCCGTAATCATTGGTTTTTGCCTGAAAAGCATTACGGACATACCGCTGATCTGGCTGACCGTTTAAAACCTTGCCTGCGCGACACACCTCCTGGTACCACTGATTGCTTGCCGCTGAGACCGGATTCAGGACAACATCCAGATAGGCACCGGTTCGGACTCCTCCATTGACTCTATCATGAATGTGAACCTGTCCCACCAGCATGGTTTTTGCCTGGGTGGCCGCCACGTCAGGACTGCCGTTATAGGCCACCCGCTGGACCTGTTTTCTGGGCGCATGCTCCAGGAAGCGATCTTTTTTCACAGGGCTTGATGAACACCCTGCCAACACCAGTGCCGCAGCGGGCACAATAAACCGAAGCAAATGCTTACCAGCAAAATGTATGGAAAAATTCATGGGCTATACTATTACCATCGTCATGAAGCCAACATTTTCTTTATGTAATATGTGTAAAATATCAAACAGCTAAAGAAAATCAACCAAGTTATATAATATCAAGCAGTTATTGCCACCATGCTAACACTGCAATTTGTTTTTGGAAACTTAAATATTTAACAATATGCATCAAAAAAATCAACAAATCGTTCATGTATGGGATTTACCCACCCGTTTTTTTCATTGGGCCCTGGCTTTCTGTGTCATCGCTGCCTTTTTTACCATTAAAGCGGCAGGTACTACTGAAGGCTGGATAGCCAACAGTGGCATTATGTGGATTGATTGGCATTTAAAATTTGGTTATTGTGTACTCAGTTTGATTTTATTCCGCATCATTTGGGGTTTTACAGGCTCGTATTATGCCCGCTTCTCCCAATTCATTAAAGGGCCCGCCATTATTGCCCAATACCTGAAAGGTGCTTATCAATCGCCAGGGCATAACCCGATTGGTGCCTTGTCAGTCATTGCCCTGCTGGCGGTTTTCGGCTTTCAGGCATTTAGTGGCCTTTTCACCACCGACGATATTTTTACCGAAGGTCCTCTGGCCCATTTGAATTCGGCCTTCAGCAAAACCATGAGCTCCCTGCATCGCAGCAATGAGCCTGTCATGATCATTTTATTTGCCCTGCATATACTGGCCATTATTTATTACCGGATTTTCAAAAAACAGAATCTGGTGGCAACCATGGTTTCAGGTACAACCCAAATCCCGTCGCAGGCGTCTCAAAACATAAAAAGTGCCTCGGACAATCTGCGCATTCGCATAATGGGCTTTATTACCCTGCTCATCACGTCTGGCTTCGTTTACTGGATCAGCACACTTGGTGCCAGCAGCGGCGGCTCTTTCTATTAAGAATGCCTATTGTCCAAAAATTTCATTGGGTTCAAAGGCACAAAAAAACCGGATAAAAATCCGGTTTTTTTGTGCCTAAATTAAAAGATCATATAACCATGAAATCTTTTAATCGGGTTAGCAGCAAACAGCCTTTAAGCTGCTTGCTTAAACATGCCTAGTCTTTACGATAAGCATCGTGGCAGGATTTACAGCTTTGACCCGCTTTGCCAAAAGCCGCTTTCAGCTTGTTCAGGTCAGAGCTGTCGGCCGCTGCAGACAGGTTCTGAATGGCAACCTTGAAATTTTCACGTTTTTCTTCAAAACCCTTGGCATCTGACCATACCTCAGGCTTGGCATCACCGCCCTCAAAACCGGGACCGAAAGCAACCCAGGGCAACGCAGCCAAAGTATTCAGGATAGCCACATTTTCTTTAATGGCTTCTGCATCGTAAGGGACTTCACCTTTAATAACAGGTACCATTCTGCCAAAATGAGAAGCAAGCAGCACTTTGGCTGACTGACGATAATCGATGCCATCTTCAGGTTTGGCAAACTGCGCATTGGCCGCAGCCGAAATAAAGGCGGTACAGGCCAAGGCCAAAACCGTAATTTTCTTTTTCATTCATTTACTCCTTGCTGTGTAATATTTATTACAAATAGTAGCCCGAAATATATTTCAAAACAATTACAAACTCCCTAAACCAAAATAAAAACAACGCACGATAGATACCTTGCATTGTTTTTATTAAGACAGGGAGTCAATTTATTGGTTTACTTTTAACATTTAACCCCAATATGCCTAAAACCATATGCGCTTAGGCCACTTTACGGGCCAACTCGGCAGCCAGGCCAATATATGAACGAGGTGTCATATCCAGCAGGCGCTGCTTGGGTTCTGCGGGCAAATCAAGCTGGGCAATAAACTCGCGCAACGCATCCTGGGTAATGCCACGTCCACGGGTAAGCGCCTTCAACTGCTCATAGGGTTGTGGCAAGCCATAACGACGCATGACGGTTTGCACAGGCTCGGCCAATACTTCCCAGCAGGCATCAATATCGGCATCAATGGCCGCGGCATTAAGTTCCAGCTTACCCAGACCCTTCAGGCAGGAATCCCATGCCACCATACAATAGCCCAGTGCCACACCCAGATTACGCAAGACAGTAGAGTCGGTCAGGTCTCGTTGCCAGCGTGAAACCGGCAGTTTTTCTGACAGGTGGCGCAAGACAGCGTTAGCCAGACCAATATTGCCTTCAGAGTTTTCAAAATCAATGGGATTGACTTTATGCGGCATGGTGGAAGAACCCACCTCACCTTCTTTAAGACGCTGCTTGAAGTATCCCAAGGCAATGTAGCCCCAAATATCACGATTCAGATCCAGAAGAATTGTGTTGGCACGAGCAATGGCATCAAACAGGGCGGACATCCAGTCATGTGGTTCGATTTGAATCGTATACTCGTTTTGGGTCAGGCCCAGTTTATTCAGGACATTTTTGGCAAGTGCTGGCCAATTGATTTCAGGATAAGCGGATAAATGCGCATTGTAATTGCCCGTTGCGCCATTGAGTTTTGCCAATGGCTCTACAGCGGCTATCGCAGCAATGGCATTTTTCAGGCGTGCAGCAACGTTGGCGAATTCTTTACCCATGGTGCTTGGGCTGGCGGGCTGGCCGTGTGTCCTGGACAACAAGGGCTGATCGGCAAACAGATTAGCATAACGGACCAGTTCAGCCAGCACGTCATTCAAACGCGGCAGGATAACATTGGCACGCACGCGACTAAGCATGAGGGCATGTGAAGTATTGTTGATATCTTCGGAAGTACAGGCAAAGTGAATGAATTCAGCTGCTTTGGCCAGCTCTTGGTCATCCGCCACTTTTTCTTTCAGGAAATACTCAACCGCCTTGACATCATGGTTGGTGGTTCGCTCAATCTCTTTAATGCGCTCGGCATCGGCTTCAGTAAAGTTCTCAACCAGATTACCCAGTTTTTGTCTGGCCTGTTCCGAAAAAGGAGCCAGCTCCGGCAAGCCGGCATCTGACAGGGCAATTAACCAGGATACCTCGACCTCGACACGGTGGGCCATGAAACCGGCTTCGGACAGATATTCACGCAAGGCAGTGCCACGTGAGGCATAACGGCCGTCTAACGGAGACAGTGCATTGAGCGTACTGAGTTGATCTGCAATTTTCATAGTAAGAAAAATAAAAATAAAAAATTAATAAATAATGCCGCCACCAAGACAGACATCGCCATCATAAAGAACGGCTGATTGCCCGGGAGTGACTGCCCATTGTGGCTGTTCAAACGATAAAGTCAGGCGTGCCTGACTGCTGTCAACCAGGCGACAGGGAGCATCTGCCTGGCGGTAACGGGTTTTTGCACCATACATACCCGGCTCGGGTGCATGTCCGGCTACCCAGCTGAGATCTTCGGCATGCAACTCAGAAGAGAGCAGCCAAGGATGGTCGTGTCCGGCAACGACATAAAGGATATTATTGGCCAGATCCTTGCGCGCCACATACCAGGCCTCGGCCGTGCCATCCGCCTGCTGGCGACCCTTGACACCGCCAATACCCAGACCCTTGCGTTGCCCAAGCGTATAGAAGGCAAGACCATAGTGTTTACCTATTTCCTGCCCATCATCGGTCAGAATCGGGCCAGGCTGGGTTGGCAAATAACGGTTCAGGAATTCACGAAAAGGCCGCTCTCCGATAAAACAGATACCGGTGGAGTCCTTTTTGGCTGCATTGGGCAATTTCAATTCATGGGCAATATGCCGCACTTCCTGTTTTTCCAGTTCACCCAGGGGAAAGATGGCCTTGGACAACTGTGCCTGATTCAGGCGATGCAGAAAGTAACTTTGGTCTTTGGCAGGGTCCAGGCCCTTGAGAAGCTGAAACTGCGTTTGGCCGTTCTCTTGAACTGATCGCACCCGCGCATAATGCCCGGTGGCAATATATTCAGCACCCAGTTGCATGGCATGGTCTAAAAACGCCTTGAATTTGATTTCGGCATTGCAAAGCACATCGGGATTAGGGGTACGGCCGGCCGAATATTCGCGCAGGAATTCCGAGAAAACCCGATCTTTATACTCAGCCGAAAAATTGACCGCTTCTATATCGACCCCAACCAGATCGGCGACACTGGCCGCGTCAAGCCAGTCCTGGCGGGATGAGCAATATTCGGAGTCGTCATCGTCTTCCCAGTTTTTCATGAAAAGACCAACAACATCATAGCCTTGCTGCTTAAGCAGCCAGGCACTGACCGAGGAGTCGACCCCTCCGGACATGCCAATAACAACGCGTGGTTTTGATGATTTCTGATTCATCCCGCTATTTTACGTGATGAATTATCATTTTAGGGCTTAAGTACTTAATACCTCATCAACTACTTCAATCCAGTGTCTGACCGGTTTGACACTGCCGCTTTGCAAATGGGACATGCAACCCATATTAGCGGTAATAATCATATTCACCTGCCCGGCGCTGTCTATCTCGGCCAGCTTGCGGTCACGCAATGGCAAGGCAATCTCAGGATGCAACAAAGAATAAGTGCCAGCGGCACCGCAACACAGATTGGACTCTCCGAAAGCCGTCAGTTTGAAACCCATTTCAGTCAGCATTTTTTCGGTAAGTGGCCGCAACCCCTGCCAGTGTTGCAAAGTACACGGAGGATGAAAAGCAACGGGATTAGGCAATTTATTGAGTAAGCGGTTAGCAAGCTCGGCCGCATGTGGCGCCAGAATCTCGGCCAGATCCTTGACATGATCAACCAGATAATTGGCCTTTTCCAGATAGACAGGATCATGCCTCAAATGAAACGGATACTCTTTCACAAAAGCACCACAACCCGATGCATTCATGACAACAGCCTCGATTGTTCCAGCTTCCAACAAGGGGACCCAGGTATCCAGATTGTGTCGCATCTGCTGCAGTGAGGAATCGGTTTCACCCAAATGAAAATTAACCGCCCCGCAACACGTCCTGGCCGGCAATTCACAGGCGGAAATACCCACCGCATCCAGAACCCGAATGCTGGCAGCATCAATGGAAGGCATTAGGTCAGGCTGGACACAGCCCATGGGAAGCAAAACCTTGCGTGCATGCCTGCCTGCGGGACGCCGGCCTGCTTCACGGGCCTCTGGCAATTTGCCTGCCAGCCGCTCAGGCAGAACAGAGCGAAAACGACGCCCGACACGTACGGATAAGCCAAAAAGCGTTGAATTCAGTCCTTTGGCCAACACTTTGCGTTTGAGCTGATCCGCAAAACCACGCTTGACTTTTTCGTCCACCAGTTCACGGCCAATGTCCAGCAACTTGCCATACTCGACACCCGACGGACAGGTGGTTTCACAATTATGGCAAGTCAGGCAGCGGTCAAGATGGGTTTGCGAAACGGCGGTAGGTTCCTGCCCTTCAACCATTTCCTTGATCAGGTAAATCCGCCCCCTTGGGCTATCCAGCTCATCGCCCAGAATCTGGTAACTGGGACAGGTTGCCTGACAAAATCCGCAATGCACACACTTACGCAGGATTTCGTCAATGACCTTACCGTCAGGGCTATCCTTGGCCCATTGTGCTAAATTGGTTTGCATGCGCTTGGCTCACAGGTTTTTAATTAAACGATCTGGGTTAAAGATGCCTCGAGGATCAAGAGCGGTTTTAAGGCGCCTGGTAATACCCTCGATATGGGTCCTGAACGGGTGAAAAACACCATCAGCAGGAATGGCATCGGGCCCGGGATAACGAAACAGGGTGGCATGTCCCCCCAATTGCTGGGCATTATGCCTGATATGCCTGATATCCTGAACCTGGCGTAACCAGCGTTGGCCACCCCCCCACTCCACAAGCGGGATGGATTCATTCATTTTGCCAGCCAAAGGAGGAACACAAACCCGCCAAATTGTGGTGTTATTGAAAAACGGATGTGACTGCTCACGTAATGAAAGCCAGAAAGCACGGGCGTCTTCATCGGCCAACTCATCACCCGGCAATTGGGTTTTGGCCTGGGCAACAGCAACCCCGGAACCAGACAACCGCAGATACATATGTCCGTTTTTTCCATTCTCGGGCACCCATGAGCTGGCACTGATACACAATGAACGGGCATGGACATGACGAAAAAGATCCATGGCCTGGTTAATCGTGCAAGCATGCCTGAGTGTTTTCTCATGTAACGGCTTGGGCAAGACCTTGAAAGATATTTCCATGAGTGGCCCAAATATGCCTAAAGAGCCCACCAACAGTCTTGACATATCATACCCCGCCACATTTTTCATGACCTGTCCGCCAAAACGCAATAACCGCCCTTCGGCATTCAACATCCGGACGCCCAGTACAAAATCGGAAGTGGCACCTGCCGCCATCCGTCGGGGGCCGGCCAACCCGGTGGCAATGGCCCCCCCTATCGTTGCCTGCGGCCCAAAATGTGGAGGCTCCCAGGGCAGCATCTGGCTCTGCTCCTCGAGCAGTTTTTCAATTTCATGCAAAGGTGTACCGCATGCGGCTGTCATGACCAACTCTGATGGCTCATATTCGATCACTCCTTTATAGGCCGTCACATCCAGCGAAATCACATTTTCCGTTGTAGTGGTCTCTGGATTTCCATAGAAACCCTTGCTCCCACCGCCTTTTACCAGCACGCGCTTGTATGAGGCAGCGGCAGCAACCACCTGCTCACTTAGTTCATTCAAAACAAATGACATCATTCTAAAATCGCTCTAATTCAGGAAACTTGATTTGACCGGCATGAACATGCATTTTTCCATATTCGGCACAACGGTTCAGGGTTGGGATCTGTTTGGTCGGATTCAGTAATTCTTCCGGATCAAAGGCGCATTTTATGGCCATGAAAGCATCCAGTTCATCACGGGTAAACTGGGAGCACATCTGGTTGATTTTCTCCAGCCCGACACCATGTTCGCCCGTTACCGTACCACCCACCTTGATACACAACTCAAGAATCTCGGCACCAAAATCCTCGGCACGGCGAACCTCATCAGGATCATTCGCGTCAAACAGGATAAGTGGATGCAGGTTGCCATCACCGGCGTGAAACACATTGGCGCAACGCAAGCCGTATTTGCGTTCCATATCGGCCATTTGCGTTAATACGTTGGCGATTTGCTTGCGGGGAATCGTGCCATCCATACAATAATAGTCGGGAGAAACCCGTCCGGCAGCCGGAAAAGCATTTTTGCGACCAGCCCAAAATAGCAGGCGTTCCTGCTCATTGGCCGATACCTGCAAACGCACGGCCCCCGCCTTTTCAAAAACAGCCGTCATGCGCTGGATTTCATCTTCCACTTCCTGGGGCGCCCCATCTGATTCACACAAAAGAATGGCCTGGGCGTCCAGGTCATAACCCGCTTTCACAAAGGGTTCAACCATTTGCGTGGCCCGTTGATCCATCATTTCCAGGCCAGCCGGAATGATGCCTGCCGCAATAATGTCCCTGACCGCGTCACCGGCCGCCTTGACCGAATCAAAGCTGGCCATAATCACCGTTGCCGCCTCGGGTTTGGGAATGAGTTTGACCGTTGCTTCGGTCACAATACCCAGCATGCCTTCTGAACCGACAAAAACCGACAACAGATTCAAACCGGGAGAATCCGGAGCTGCAGAACCAAGCTCAACAATATCACCGTCTATGGTAATCATGCGAACCCGCATGACATTGTGCACGGTAAGCCCGTATTTTAGACAATGCACCCCCCCTGCATTTTCGGCAATATTGCCACCGATGGAACAGGCAATCTGACTGGAGGGATCGGGCGCATAATACAACCCATATTGGGCAACGGCTTCTGAAATAGCCAGGTTCCGTACGCCTGGCTCTACCACGGCAATAGCGGCAACAGGGTCTATATGGCGAATTTTATTCAGTTTTGACACACCCAGCAAAACACCTTGTGAATGCGGTGTTGCCCCACCCGACAAACCGGTTCCCGCTCCTCGGGGAACCACTGGCACGGCATGTTTCTTGCAGGTTTTCAGGACATGGATAATTTGTTCTTCGTTTTCGGGCAAAACGACAATGGCCGGCATTTCCTTGAACAGGGTCAGGCCATCACATTCGAAAGGTTTTTTCTCTTCAGGACGGCTTAAAACACAATGCGATGGCACCCCCTTCTTGAGTTCGGCAATCAAAGCTGAAAAATCATTCAATCCTGTTACCGGTTGCCGTTGTGCCCTCATGTCCCTGCCCCTTATTCCAGATCATTGTCTGCTTGTTATATTTCATTCAAGTATACCCATCTGCATAAGGGGATGACATACCGAAATAACCCTAATAGCCAGAAACCGGGATGCGGGATTTCAGACCAATACGGGCCAAAAGAATTTGGCCCGTATTGGTCTCATATTGCCGGCTTTAGTTTTCACTTTCCGCGGCAATGGCTCGACGCACCTTGACTGCCTGTGCCAAACGCTCCAGCACCTTGACTGAAGTGTCCCAGTCAATGCAGCCATCAGTAATGCTTTGTCCATACACCAGCTCCTGTCCTTCAACCAGATCCTGACGTCCGCCAACCAGATTACTTTCAATCATAACGCCAAAAATACGCTGGTCACCGGTTTCCATTTGCCGTGCAACATCATCCATGACCATAGGCTGGTTTTCCGGTTTTTTGTTACTGTTGGCATGGCTGGCATCAATCATGATTTTGGCTGACAAACCGGCCTTGGCCAACTGCTCCGAAGATTCATTGATACTTTGGGCATCATAGTTGGGGGCTTTGCCACCCCGTAAAATCAGGTGACAATCTTCATTGCCAAGCGTTGACACAATAGCGGAATGGCCGCCTTTGGTAACTGACAGAAAATGATGTGACTGGGATGCCGCCTTGATGGCATCAATGGCGATCTTGATATTGCCATCGGTGCCGTTCTTGAAACCAACAGGACAGGAAAGACCGGAAGCCAACTCACGGTGCACCTGGCTTTCGGTAGTACGGGCACCAATAGCCCCCCATGAAACCAGGTCGGCAATGTATTGCGGTGTGATCATATCCAGAAACTCGCAACCGGCCGGCACACCTTCATCATTAACAGCCAGCAACAATTGACGGGCAAGACGCAGACCCTTGTTAATATTGAAACTGCCATCAAGCCCCGGGTCATTGATGAGACCTTTCCAACCTACGGTTGTACGCGGTTTCTCAAAGTAAACACGCATGATGATTTCAAGCTCACCTTTAAAACGCTCCCGTTCCGCTTTCAGGCGTTTTACATACTCCAGTGCCGCCTTGGGGTCATGAATTGAACAGGGGCCAATCACCACAACCATACGGTCATCTTCACCATGAATGATTTTATGGACGGCATCACGCGCCTCATGGACCACATTTGAAATTTTGGTGGTACACGGGAACTCGCGCATCAGGTGGGATGGAGGACTTAATTCTTTAATTTCTCGAATGCGTAAATCATCTGTATTGTATGACACGGTTAACTCCAGTTTTTTGAATGCTTGCGTTTATGGCGTTATATATACAAAAAGCCGCCAGGTTCTCTGGCGGCTTTTTGGGGATTTGGCTATTTTTACTGCGTAAGCTGTGTCCTTCTCTCCGCCCAAGGCTTTGAAAAACTAAAATAAAAGAAATAAAAAGACACAGACAAATGTTTCATGATGTTTATATCCTAGCACAGCTTTTTTTAAAAATAAGCTGTTTTGCCGCAATGCAATAAAAATAATCGAAAGATGTTCTTAATGCACCACAATCACATAAAAGCTCAGGCCGTACCGCCAACCGTCAGACCATCCATACGAATGGTGGGCATACCGACACCGACCGGCACGCTTTGACCTTCCTTACCACAAGTGCCCACACCTGAATCAAGCGAAAGGTCATTACCAATCATGGATACCTTGTTCATGGCATCAGGCCCATTGCCAATTAAAGTAGCCCCTTTGACAGGATGGCTGATTTTGCCATTTTTGATCAAATAAGCCTCGGAGGTGGAGAAAACGAACTTCCCACTGGTAATGTCCACCTGCCCACCACCAAAATTAACCGCATACAGGCCGTTTTTCACCGATGAAATAATTTCCTGCGGATCTTCCTTGCCTGCCAGCATGAAGGTATTGGTCATGCGTGGCATAGGCAAATGAGCGAATGACTCGCGGCGGCCGTTACCTGTCACCGGGGTTTTCATTAAACGGGCATTCAGGGAGTCCTGCATGTAACCGCGCAAAATGCCATCTTCAATCAACACGTTGCGCTGGGTGGGATTGCCTTCATCATCCACATTGAGCGAACCACGACGATCCTGGATGGTGCCGTCATCAATCACTGTTACCCCCTTGGAGGCCACCCGTTCGCCAATCCGGCCAGAAAACACGCTGGAGCCTTTGCGATTGAAGTCTCCTTCAAGGCCATGCCCCACTGCTTCATGCAATAAAATACCCGGCCAGCCCGAGCCCAACACAACCGTCATCTCGCCAGCAGGTGCCGGACGGGCTTCAAGATTGGTCAGCGCCTCATGAACGGCCTTGTCGACATAAGACTGCATCAAATCGTCTGAAAAATAATTCAATCCCAAACGCCCACCACCACCGGCATGCCCCATTTCACGGCGACCGTTGCGTTCTGCCAGGACCGTCAGGGACAGGCGTACCAAAGGACGCACATCAGCCACCAGACGCCCATCACTGCCGGCAATCAGCACGACATCGTACTCTGCACCCAGTCCGGCCATGACCTGGATGACATGCGGATCTTTGGCACGGGCCATTTTTTCAATCCGCTCCAGCAGGCTGACCTTGTCGGTGGCCGACAGGCTGGCCAACGGATCAACCCCTTGGTACAAATCATGAGGACGGTTTTCACCCGCCAGTACCTTGGTTTTTCCTGCTCCCTGCCGTGCAATGGTTTTGACGGTTTTGGCTGAAGACAACAAGGTCTCGGGGGAAAGCACGTCGGAATACGCAAAAGCGGTTTTTTCTCCTGAAACGGCACGGACCCCCACGCCTTGTGAAATGGAAAAACTGCCGGTTTTGACAATACTTTCCTCGAGGCTCCAGCTCTCGCTGCGCGTGTATTGGAAATACAGATCGGCATAATCAACCTTATGAGTGAAAATTTCACCCAAGGCACTGGCCAGATGCCCCTCATGAAGACCCCAGGGATCAAGCAAAAGTGATTTGGCGGTTGACAGGCTTAGCATATCGGAATCAATTAGGTTCATTTTTCTCAATGTCAAAATTTATTTTACGCACCTGCCCGTTTTTGCCGGGAAACCCGTCAAAAACAGACGCGGTCAGAAAGGGCATTACCTGTGTCAGGCTGGCTTTATTGGAGTCGGCCAAGACAGTGGCCTGATAAACCTCAGTACCACTGTTGTTCAAGTCACGGATGGAAACGTGCAACTGGTATCGATTATAACTGGCCTGCACATAACGGTACTGCGGCGCCATGGCAAAACCGATACCGCTATAAAAGGGCTGATGATACCCCCACCCCCAACCAAAATTAAACGTGGGATAGAAAAACGGATCATAAAACGGGTCGTTTTCCCGCACCATTTGCTGACGGTTTTGCACGCCATACTCAAAAGAAACCTCGAAACGGGCTTTTTGCTTGCCAACGGCCTCGACCAGTCCTGTCTTCCACATCTGATTGCGCAACAGATTTTCATAAGTGGACTGTTCAAGATTTTGCCCTGCCTGGGTATTGAAACGGTAAAGCTGCCCTTGAGCATTGGCCGGCCACTGTTGGAAAGAAGTCATCTGGGTTGTGAATCGCTGGGTCGTTGAACACGCTGTCAACAACAGCACGAAAGCGGCAGTCAGAAAAATGCGCAGACTTGGCTTTGAAAAGACAGTATTCATGATACAGAGCTCTGGGGTTACGATTAATTCCCATTGACTGGGCATATGATGCATTGTGACACACAAGCGATGATTATTATTTTAAAGCATTTAAAACATCTATAATTAGTCGCGTTAATGAGGATAATATTTATTGCCATGCCGTCAAATACACCCACCACCATACACCGTCACGACTATCGTGAATACCCTTTCAACATTACAACTGTTGCATTGCATTTCGATCTTCACGAAACAGCCACCCGCATCACCAGCACCCTTGCAATCAACAGCAAAGAAAACAGGCCGGCCGACCTGGTCCTGGACGGGGAAGACATCCGTCTGATTTCCGTTTCGATTAACGGTAAAGCACTGGGTGAACACCAGTACTCACTGAACGAACAAACCCTGGTAATACCTGCCTTGCAGGGACAATTCGAACTCCGTATCGTGTCCGAGTGCAACCCGCAGGAAAACAGCACCCTGATGGGCCTGTATGTCTCGGGTAACAGTTTTTTCACCCAGTGTGAAGCAGAAGGTTTCCGGCGTATTACCTTTTTCCCGGACCGGCCCGATGTCATGAGCATCTACACCGTCACCATTTGTGCCGACAAGGCCCGTTACCCCTATCTGCTGTCCAATGGCAACCTGTGCGCCAGCACCGACCTGCCCGACGGACGCCACCAGGCCACCTGGGAAGACCCGTTTCGCAAACCCAGCTATCTGTTTGCCCTGGTTGCCGGCGACTTTGACATTCGTGAAAAGCACGCCACCACCCAAAGCGGCCGTGAAGTCCTGTTGCAGGTGTATAGCGACAAAGGCTCGGGACAGCAAACCGAATGGGCCCTTGAATCCCTTGAAAACGCCATGAAGTGGGATGAAACGCGCTTTGGTCTTGAGCTGGACCTTGACCGCTTCATGATTGTGGCTGTGCGCGACTTCAATATGGGCGCCATGGAAAACAAAGGACTGAATATTTTCAATGCCGCCTATGTCCTGGCCGACCCCGATACCGCCACCGATGCCAATTATGAAGGCATCGAGTCGGTCATTGGTCACGAATACTTTCATAACTGGACCGGCAACCGCATTACTTGCCGCGACTGGTTCCAGCTCAGCCTGAAAGAAGGGCTCACGGTTTTCCGGGATCAGGAATTTTCCGCTGACATGATGGCCAGAAACCTGGATGCCTCTGCAGCAGCCAGTGCCCGTGCCATCAAGCGTATTGACGATGTAACCCGTTTAAGAACCGCCCAGTTCCCTGAAGACGCCGGCCCCATGGCTCACCCCATTCGCCCCGAAAGTTATCAGGAAATTGCCAACTTCTACACCGCTACCATTTACGAAAAAGGCGCGGAAGTCATTCGCATGCAGCACACCCTGCTGGGAGAAGAAGGTTTTCGTGCCGGCATGGACGAATACTTCCGCCGTCATGACGGCCAGGCCGTCACCTGTGATGACTTCATCAATGTCATGGAATCGGTTTATACCCAACGCAACCCGGGTAAAGACCTGGCCCTGTTCAGGAACTGGTATTCACAGGCCGGCACCCCCCGCGTAAAAGTTGAGCTCAACTATGACCAGGCGCAACAACGTTGTTCAATTACCCTGACACAAAGCTGCGTACCGGTTGGGGTTGAAAAACTGCAAAAGGGTTTTGTCAAACAACCCTTCCACATTCCCTTTGCCATGGGCTTTATCAGCCAGTCGGGCCAACCGTTCACGCTGGAGTTTGAAGGGCAGCCGCAAACCACAGTCTTGCTTGAACTGAAAGAAGAAAGCCAGACCTGGCACTTTGACCGGATTCCCGAACGGCCAATTCCCTCATTACTGCGCGATTTTTCGGCGCCGGTCATTGTGGAATATCCCTGGAATCAAGAAGATCTGGCGATTTTATGCGCTCATGACAGCAATCCTTTCGCACGCTGGGAGGCCGTGCAGGCACTTAGCTCAAATGAGTTGCTGCGCATTGCCGCCCGCCTGGCGCAGGACAAACAGCCGGAACTGGACCCCGCCCTGCTGCAAGTCTGGAAAACCAACCTGACTGACCCGAACCTGGATGCCGGTTATCGCGCCTGGTTACTGACCCTGCCTTCGGAAAAAGTGCTTGCCGAGCGCATGACACCGATTGAACCCGTGGCCATTGCCAAGGCTCGCGATTTTGTCCGTGAGGAACTGGCCAATGGCCTGCTGGACTTGTGGCAGCAAACACTCAGCCAAAATGAAACTCCCGGCCCTTACAGCCCCGATGCCATCAGCGCAGGCCGTCGCAGCCTGAAAAACCTGGCGCTCGCCTATTTACTGTCTATCCAGAGCCCGCCAGCCATCCAGGCCGCCTTTGCGCAATACCAGAATGCCGGCAACATGACTGACCGCATTGGCGCACTTTCCGCGCTGGTCAGCCATTATGAAGGCGATGAGCGTGATCAAGCCCTGGCCCAGTTTTATGAACAGTGGCAACACGACCCGCTGGTCGTCGACAAATGGTTCGCCCTGCAGGCCAATGCCCGCCACACCACCGCACAAACCATCCTGGGTCTGATGGCACACCCGGCGTTCAACCTGCGCAATCCCAACCGTGCACGCTCCCTGATCTTCCAGTTTTGCATCAACAACACCGAAGGACTGCACAAGAGCGATGGTTCGGGCTATGCATTCTGGGCTGACCAGGTCATTGCCCTTGACAATATCAACCCTGAAATTGCCGCCCGTCTGGCCCGCGTCATGGACAACTGGTCCCGATATGCACCTGCCCTGAAAGACGGCATGCAGCAGGCCCTTAAACGTGTGGAAGCGCATCCCGGCCTGTCTAAAAACGTATTTGAAATCGTATCCAAAGCATTGAATATCTGAAACCTGAGGAATCTGCAAGAATGAAATTTAAGACTCTGACACAATATCTGGTAGAACAACAACGCCAGAACAAAGCATTGCAAGCCGAAGTGCGCCTGCTTATCGAAGTGGTTGCCCGTGCCTGTAAAAGCATTGGGCACGCCGTTGGCAAAGGCAGCCTGGGTGGTGTATTGGGAAGCCTGGAGTCTGAAAACATCCAGGGCGAAGTCCAGAAAAAACTGGACGTCATGTCCAATGAAATCCTGCTTGAGGCCAACGAATGGGGCGGCCAGCTGGCCGCCATGGCTTCGGAAGAAATGGAAACCATCCATAAAATCCCCAACCGCTACCCCAAAGGCGAATACCTGCTGCTGTTTGACCCCCTTGATGGCTCTTCCAACATTGACGTGAACGTCTCTATTGGTACTATTTTCTCTATCCTGAAAGCACCTGCCGAATCTGCTGGCCGCGAAATTACCGAAGATGACTTCCTTCAACCAGGCACCCAGCAGGTAGCGGCCGGCTACGCCGTTTACGGGCCTCAAACCATGCTGGTCATTACCTTGGGCAACGGTGTGGTTGGCTTTACCCTTGACCGTGAAACCGGTACATGGATGCTCACCAGCGAAAACATCCAGATTCCGGCAGACACCAAAGAGTTTGCCATTAACATGTCAAACATGCGCCACTGGGCACCACCGGTTCGCCAGTACATCGAAGATTGTCTGGCAGGTAAAACCGGCCCGCTGGGCAAAGACTATAACATGCGCTGGGTGGCTTCCATGGTGGCCGATGTACACCGCATTTTAAGCCGTGGCGGCATTTTCATGTACCCATGGGACTCACGTGAGCCCAACAAACCGGGCAAATTACGCCTGATGTACGAAGCCAACCCCATGAGCTTTATTGTTGAGCAAGCCGGAGGCATGGCCACCGACTCGGTCAATCGCATTATGGACATCCAGCCAACCCAACTGCACCAGCGGGTTGGCGTGGTATTGGGGTCTAAAAACGAAGTGGAACGCGTGCGCTCTTACTGCGCAGGATCGTAATGCTTCTGGCGCAGCTCGTCGAGCTGCGCCAGCACATCAGCATCAAGGCGGGTTTGCATGGCGCTGATATTCTCATCAAGCTGTTCCAATGTCCGCACCCCGATAATGGTGCTGTCCACCTGCCATTTACTGTTGCAAAATCCCAGGGCCAGCTGAACCGGACTTAAGCCCAGCTCACGGGCAAACGCATTATAGGCCCTGGCTGCCTCCAGGCAGGCCGCTCTTCCCCAACGCTGTTTTTGCACGGACTCATAACGGGTAATGCGTGCTTCAGCTGGCGCGTCCGGCCCGGTCGTACCGGTCTGGTCATATTTGCCGGTAAGCAAACCATAACCCAATGGTGAATACGCCAGCAAAGACACCTTATGGCGATAACACATTTCATCAAGCCCGTTTTCATAGGCACGGTTCAACAGACAATACGGATTTTGTATGGTCGCCACACGAGGCAAGCCCATCTGCTCGGCCAGACGGATAAACTCGGACACGCCATAAGGCGTTTCATTGGACAGGCCAATATAACGTACCTTACCTGCCTTCACCAGCGTATTCAGGGCCTGCAATTGTTCTTCTATCGTTGTAAACGGCTCATGCTTTTTATCGGGATCAAAATAACGTCGACCAAATGCCGGTACATGGCGCTCGGGCCAGTGTATCTGGTAAAGGTCAATATAATCGGTTTTCAGGCGCTTGAGGCTGCCTTCGCAAGAAGCAATAATATCCTGGCCAGTCAGACCTGCCCCTTCCCGAATCCAGGGCGTACCCCTGGAAGGGCCAGCCACCTTGCTGGCCAACACCAGTTCTGAACGGGGAACCGGACTTCGCCCGAACCAGTTGCCAATAATGGTTTCGGTGGCCCCATAGGTCTCTTTGCGGGTGGGCACCGAATACATTTCGGCGGTATCAAGGAAATTAATGCCCTGCTCCACCGCCCGGTCAAGAATGGAAAATGCAGTTTTCTCATCTACCTGTTCACCAAATGTCATGGTTCCAAGACAGACATCCGTTACCATTAAATCGCTTATTCCCAGTTGAACCTTCTGCATTTTCCTTGCCTCTTCCTTTAAATATCAAATATTATAAAATATATAAAAAATCAATCCAGTGTTAACACTGTAGCACCGGTGGTTTTGCGTGAAGCCAGCGCAATGTGGGCATCAGCCACTTCTGCCAGTGGATAGCGCTGATCAATTTGCACCTTGATTTTCTTGCTGGTGATCATTTCAAACAGCTCATCGGCCGCAGCCTGCATTTTCTCCAAGGTACTCACATGGGTGCCCAGGTTTGGCCGGGTCACATACAAAGAACCTTTGGCAGACAGCACCCCCAGATTAACCCCGGTAACCGGACCCGATGCATTACCATAGCTCACCATCAGGCCACGGGGCTGCAGGCAATCAAGGGACGTTTCCCAGGTATCTTTACCCACCCCATCGTAAACCACCGGCACCTTCTTGCCATTGGTTAATTCCAGCACACGCTCCGCCACATTCTCATGCGTGTAATTAATGGTCGCCCAGGCACCATGCGCCCTGGCGATATCCGCTTTTTCGGGGCTGGATACCGTACCAATCAACTTGACGCCCAAGGCCTTGGCCCACTGGCAGGCAATCAAGCCTACCCCACCGGCGGCGGCATGCAACAAAATAGTCTCACCCTCTTGCAGGCGGTATGTCTGCCTGAACAGATACTGCACCGTCAGCCCCTTAAGCATGATGGCTGCCGCTTCCTCAAAAGAAATGCCATCAGGTATTTTCACCACCTGGTGACCTGGCACATTCCGCAGCTCGGCATAAGCACCCAATGGACTTTGGCCGTAAGCCACGCGGTCACCTACTTTCAGGTGGGCCACATTTTTCCCAATGCTCTCTACCACACCTGAAGCCTCAAACCCCAAACCATGTGGCAACGGACTGGCATAAAGGCCCGTACGGAAATAAATATCAATGAAGTTCAGTCCAACTGCTTTTTGACGGATTTGCACCTCGTTATCCGCCGGCAGGGAAACCTCAAGCGTGACCAGTTTCATGACCTCAGGACCACCGTGTGTCTCAATTTGAATGGCTTTTGATGTGATACCCACGTTTAACTCCACTTATGATTAATGATTAATAAATACTTTACTGGAATGATAATTAATAAAAACAATTATTCAATCCATATCAACAACAGTCGATAAAAAAATAGTATACTTTGACAGTATTTGCCTAAGCAAATAAATATATTTATAAAGATAATGAACAGCAAAAAAATATCCCCATCCCAACCGGAAAAAACCTTCATGATCAAACCTGAAGACGTTCCCCGTGGTCAGGAAAACATTGGATATCTGATCCGTCTGGTGCATTTTTCCATTCATGACATGATTGAAAAAAACATGGCACCGTTAGGCCTGACTGCCACGCAATGGCACCCTATTGCGATTATCGGCCTTAGCAAGGCGGATACCCCCGCCTGTGTGGCCCGCATTGCTGAAGTGGATACCGGCGCCATGACACGCACGCTTGACAGACTGGAAGCCAAGGGTTTCCTGACCCGCCAGCGCAGCGAGCAGGATCGCCGGGTCATCAAGCTGACACTGACCGAAAAAGGCAAACAGGTCAATGAAAAACTGCTACCCTCCGTTGCCCAGGCTTTAAACCATCATCTGCAAGGTTTCACGGAACAGGAAGTGGAGCTGCTGAAAAGTCTGTTAACCCGTATGCTATTGAATGCCAATCCGAATATCCTGAAATCCATTCAGGAAAATGGCATGAATGACTGAAGCGGCCTTATGTCCGCGCGGATACAACTAGCGTTTACCGCTTTTGCCAATTAAGGAACCCAGCACACCCCGCAGCATTTTCCTGGCCGTATCCCTGACCATCCCCTTAGCCACTTGCTGGATCACACCATCCTTGCGTCCGCCACGCGGTCCGGTTGAGCCAATCATCATTTCCTTGACCGCCCCCCAAATACCTTCATCTTCGGGTTGGGCCCGAGCAGCGGCCTGGGCATTTTTTTCTTCAGCCCGACGAGTCAGCACTTCAAACGCCGACTCCCTGTCAATTAAGGTATCGTATTTGCCGGCAAAACCCGACAAATTGCGAATAAGCTGGCGCTCTGCATCGGTTGCCGGCCCCATCCGGCTGGCCGGTGGCAATATCCAGGCGCGCTGTGTAACGCCAGGGCTACCCTTGGCGTCCAGACAGGAAACCAACGCCTCACCCACGCCCAATTCGGTAATATCACGGGCAATATCCAGCTCAGGGTTGGGCCTCATGGTGTCAGCCGCCGTTTTTACCGCTTTCTGGTCGCGTGGCGTAAAAGCCCGCAACGCATGCTGAATCCGGTTACCCAGTTGGGCCAACACAGAATCGGGAATATCGGCCGGATTCTGGGTAACAAAATAAACCCCCACTCCTTTTGAGCGCACCAAACGCACGATTTGCTCAATTTTTTCAAGCAAAACCTTGGGGGCGTCATCAAACAGCAAATGCGCCTCATCAAAGAAAAACACAAACCGGGGCTGTTCGGGATCCCCCACTTCGGGCAAGGATTCATAAATTTCAGCCAATAACCATAGCAAAAACACGGCGTACAATTTAGGTGACTGCATCAACTTGTCTGCCGCCAGGATATTCACCATGCCCTGGCCTTGCGCATTACAGCGCATCAGGTCATGAATATCCAGCATGGGCTCACCGAAAAAGCGGTCTGCTCCCTGGGTTTCCAGCTGCAGCAATGCGCGCAGAATTGCCCCCACTGAAGCAGCAGACACATTACCGTACACCGGCCTGAGCTCGGCGGCCCTGTCGTTGACGTTTTGCAGCATCGCCCGCAGGTCCTTCAGATCCAGCAAAAGATGACCTTCATCATCGGCCACCTTGAACACCAGATTCAGGATACCGGTTTGCGTATCATTCAGGTTTAGCATGCGTGACAGCAATAAAGGTCCCATATCGGATACCGTGGCACGAACCGGATGCCCCTGCTCGCCAAACACATCCCATAAAACGGTTGGGCAGCCACCCCATTGCGGCACCGGCAGACCTAGTTTTCCCAGGCGCTCAAGCAGTTTGGGACTTTCCGTGCCCGCTTGTGAAATACCCGTCAGATCTCCCTTCACATCAGCCAGAAAGACCGGGGTGCCGATGCGGGAAAAAGCCTGCGCCAATACCTGAAGCGTAATGGTTTTACCGGTTCCGGTTGCGCCCGTGATGCAACCATGACGGTTGGCCAACTTGGGCAAAAGAAAGACATCTGCCTTTGCATTTTTCGCTATCAGGATGGGATCTGCCATAAATAAACCTTTGTCAAGTGCAAAACATTAGGAAATCTAACCGTATTCTATAAAAGTTTGTCGCACTCGGGGTAAAATCTTAGATTCGATTAACTTACTTTAATTGTTATTGATATGGCCGGACATAGTAAATGGGCAAATATCCAGCACCGAAAAGGTCGCCAGGATGCCAAACGCGGAAAAATATGGACAAAAATCATTCGTGAGATTACCGTTGCTGCACGTGCAGGCGGCCCAGATCCCAGTGCCAATCCTGCCTTGCGACTGGCTTGGGATAAAGCAACCGCTGCCAATATGCCCAAAGACAACATTCAGCGCGCCATTACCCGCGGTGCAGGTGGTGCCGATGGTGCCAACTACGAATCCATCCGCTATGAAGGATATGGCGTCAGCGGGGCCGCACTCATTATCGACTGCATGACCGACAATCGTGTACGTACCGTCTCCGATGTACGCCACGCCCTGACCAAACACGGTGGCAACCTGGGTCAGGACGGCTCGGTGGCATTCATGTTCCAGCATTGCGGGCAATTCATTTTTGCGCCCGGCACCAGTGAAGAAAAAATCATGGAAGTCGCCCTGGAAGCCGGTGCCGATGACATTCAGACCGATGAAGATGGCATGATTGAAGTGGTTTGCGCGCCTGAACAATATGCAGCGGTGCGTGACGCTTTCATTGAGGCAGAGCTGAAACCCGAAATGGAAGCCATTGTCATGAAACCCCTGAATGAAACCCTGCTGACGGGTGACGATGCCAAAAAAATGCAAAAAATCCTTGATCAGCTTGAAAGTCTTGATGACGTACAAGAAGTTTATACAACCGCTGTTTTTGATGAAACAGAAGAATAAAGCGAAAATTTGACAATGAAAGTACTCGTTATTGGCAATGGCGGCCGTGAGCACGCCATTGCGTGGCGTATTGCCCAGTCCGCACAGGTAAGCGATGTTTTTGTAGCGCCCGGCAACGGGGGCACCGCCCTTGACCCGTTACTCAAGAATGTGGCCATTACCAACCTTGATGAACTGGCCGCCTTTGCAAAAAAAGAAGGTATTGACCTGACGGTAGTCGGCCCCGAGGCGCCTTTGGCTGCAGGTGTGGTTGATCTGTTCCGTGAACAGGGTCTTGCCGTATTTGGCCCTACCAAGGCTGCCGCACAACTGGAAAGCTCCAAGGATTTTGCCAAAGCTTTCATGGTACGCCACAACATCCCCACTTCGGCCTATGCCACCTTTACCTCTCCCGAACAGGCTCATGCCTATATTAACGAACAAGGCGCGCCCATTGTTGTCAAAGCCGATGGCCTGGCGGCAGGTAAAGGCGTGGTGGTTGCCCAAACCCTGCAAGAAGCCCACGATGCCGTTGATGCCATGCTGGGTGATGGCAGCCTGGGTGAAGCCGGTGCACGCGTGGTGATTGAAGGCTTCCTGACTGGCGAAGAAGCCAGTTTCATTGTCATGTGCGATGGCAAAAACATTTTGCCCATGGCTACCAGCCAGGATCACAAACGCCAACTTGACAACGACCAGGGCCCCAACACCGGTGGCATGGGCGCTTACTCACCCGCTCCCATCGTTTCCGACCGCCTGCACGAACGCATCATGCAGGAAGTCATTTACCCGACCATTCAGGGTATGGAAAAAGACGGCATCACCTTTACCGGCTTCCTCTATGCTGGTCTCATGATTGATGATGGCAACGATGAGGACCGCAGCATCAAGGTGCTTGAGTTCAATTGCCGCATGGGTGACCCAGAAACCCAACCCATCATGATGCGCCTGCAAGGCGATTATGCCGACACCCTGTTGAAAGCGGCACAAGGCAAGCTTGACCAAGCCAGCATCAGTTGGGATCCACGCACCGCACTGGGCGTTGTGATGGCCTCATACAACTATCCCGGCACGCCTCGCACCGGTGATGTCATTACCGGCATTCCTGCACCACAAGAAAACTGCGTGACTTTCCATGCCGGATCTGCACTGAAAGATAACCAGCTCGTTACTTCAGGTGGTCGGGTACTGTGTGTCACCGCCTTGGGCGACACTGTGCAACAGGCCCGTGAAACCGCCTATGCAACCGTTAAACAAATCAAGTTTGATGGCCAGCAGTATCGTAGCGATATTGCATGGAGGGCTTTAAAGTAATATGCAACACATACCCCTGGAACAGGTCAGTCAGTATTTTCGTTCATTACAGGCATCCATTGTTGAGGCACTGGAAAAAGAAGACGGCCATGCCTTTTCCCAGGATGCCTGGGAACGCCCCGAGGGCGGAGGCGGCCTGTCCCGCTACATAGAAGACGGTCATATTTTCGAACGCGGTGCCGTGCTGTTCAGCCACGTTACCGGAGAAAAGCTCCCGCCTTCGGCCAGCGCACACCGCCCCGAACTGGCTGGCCGCTCTTGGGAAGCCATGGGGGTTTCACTGGTTTTGCACCCGCGCAACCCCTATATCCCGACAACACACATGAATGTCAGGATGTTCGTGGCCAAGGCCAGCCAGCCAGGCGAAACAGATGTCTTCTGGTTTGGCGGCGGCATGGACCTGACCCCCTACTACGCTTTTGAAAATGATGCCCGTCATTTTCACCAAACCTGTCATGACGCACTTGAGCCGTTTGGAAAAACCCGTTACCACGAATACAAGGAATGGTGCGATCGCTACTTTTTCCTGAAACACCGCAATGAAACCCGCGGTGTGGGCGGCATCTTTTTTGACGATCTGAACGATTTGGGCTTTGAACAGTCTTTTGCACTGGTTCAGGCGACCGGCAACGCGTTCACGAAAGCTTACCTGCCCATTGTGCAAAAGCGCAGGCATTTGCCTTTTGGTGAAAAGGAACGGGACTTCCAGGCTTACCGACGCGGACGCTATGTCGAGTTCAATCTGGTTTGGGACAGGGGCACCCTGTTTGGCCTGCAATCAGGCGGACGCACCGAATCCATCCTGCTTTCCATGCCACCGACGGCAAGCTGGCGCTATGACTGGAAGCCCGAACCTGGTTCAGCCGAAGCCCAGCTTTACTTTTTCCTGACGCCCCGAGACTGGCTCTGATGAAAAAAACCGGGCTTCTTGGCGGAAGCTTCAATCCTGTTCACAATGCCCACCTGGCATTGGCACAAACCGCCCTGGATACACTGCACCTTGATGAGGTGCAACTCATTCCGGCCGGCAATCCCTGGCAAAAACAGGCATTGCCGGTTAATGGCCAACAACGTCTTGAAATGCTAAGGCTGGCCATTGCCGACCGGCCTGGCATGGTTGCCAATGATATTGAAATTGCCCGCGAAGGCGCCACTTATACCATCGACACCCTAAAGGCATTACCACCCAACGCCAGCTATTACTGGCTGCTGGGCACCGACCAGCTGGCCAATTTCTGTACCTGGCACCAATGGAAGGACATTCTTGATTATGTCACCCTGGTGGTGGCAAAAAGAAACACCCACCCTTTGGAAGTACCCCGCCTCTTGGCTGAAAAACTGCAACAAAAAGGCAAAAAACTGATTACACTGTCATTTGAAGCCATGGATATTTCCTCTAGCGATATCCGCCAGCGCCTTGCCAAGCAACAGGATGTGAGCCAACTGATACCACGCCCGGTCCTGGAATACATCCGGCAACACAAACTTTACACTTAAATCATTACGATTATTACTACAGAACAACTATGGAATTACAAAAACTTCAACGCATTGTGATTGACGCCCTGGAAGATGTCAAAGCCCAGGACATCAAGGTATACAACACTACCCACCTGACCAGCCTGTTTGATCGCGTCATTATTGCCAGCGGTACCTCAAACCGACAAACCCGCTCTTTGGCAAACAGCGTCTCGGATGCCGTACGCAAGCACGGTATCCAGATTATCGCCCTGGAAGGCATGGATACCGGTGAATGGGTCTTGCTGGATATTGGCGATATCGTGATTCATTGCATGCAACCGGCCATTCGCCAGTACTACAACCTTGAGGCCGTTTGGGGTGATAAGCCCGTACACGTCAAGTTATTACCCCAATCCACCCAGGTCCCCCCTGTCATTTCTCCTGACCAGGCCTACGACCCCAACATCTAAAACCCAAGCATGAAACTGATCGTGATTGCCGTTGGCACAAGAATGCCGGCCTGGGTAGAAATCGCCTGGGAAGATTATGCCAAGCGCATGCCGGCCGATTGTGCCATCGAACTGAAAGAAATCAAACCCGAGCCCCGCACCACCGGCAAAACACCACAACAGATGATGCAGGCGGAAGCCAAACGCATCGAAGCCGCCATTCCAGCGTCTGCCTTGCGTATTGCCCTTGATGAGCATGGCAAAGATCTGACCACCATGAACCTGTCCTCCCGTCTTGAACAATGGCGCAGTGGCGGACAAGATGTGGTATTTCTGATTGGCGGTCCCGATGGCCTGGACAGCGAACTGAAAAAAAGCTGTTCCGGCATGATCCGGCTTTCCTCATTAACCCTACCCCATCCAATGGTACGTATTGTCCTGGCCGAACAGCTTTACCGAGCCTGGGCCATTCTGGTTAACCACCCCTATCACAGGGCCTGATTTTTTATTTACCTGATATGCTTCCCGGAATTCCTCCTTCCATTTACCTGGCTTCGGCCAGTCCTCGCCGTCATGAACTGCTGAACCAGATTGGCCTGTCCCATGAGGTCCTGCACGTACCCACCCCGCCGGGCGAAGACGAACCGCAACACCCAGGCGAGGCGGCCCATATTTATGTCCAGCGTACCGCCATGGACAAGGCCGTGCGCGCCTGTCACTTTATTAAAGCGCAGACACTTGTCCCAAAACCTGTCCTGACGGCCGACACCTGCGTCATTCTTGATGGTCTGGTATTGGGAAAACCTGTTGATGATGCGGACACCGCCAGAATTCTGGGCATGCTGTCTGGCAAAACCCATGAGGTGCATACTGCCATTATCGTGGCCTGGCAGGGGCAGTACTTTACCGATGTTTCTATTACACAGGTCAGCATGAAACCGCTGGATGAACAGGAAATAGATGCCTATTGCACCAGCGGGGAAGGTAACGGAAAAGCCGGAGCCTATGGGATACAGGGCTTGGCTTCCGTATTTATTGAACATATCTCGGGAAGTTACAGTGGCGTGATGGGACTGCCACTGTTTGAAACCTGTCGTCTGTTGCGACGTGCTTACTCGGCATCCGCCTGATTGACCGGTGCTGCCTTGATGAAGGCGTCCTCTTTGTTACAGGCGGCATCAATGCGCACAATACTGGGGTAAGGCGTTAAATCAAGATTGAACCGCCGGGCGTTGGCCACTTGCGGCACCAGACAGATATCAGCCAGGGTGGGGGTATCACCATGACAGAATTTACCCGTCTGATTGGATGAAGCCAGCATTTTTTCAAGCGAATCGAAACCCTCGCGTACCCAATGCAGGTACCATTCGTTTTTGGCTTCCTCATTAACACCCAGAGTGCGGGTTAAATACTTCAGCACACGCAAATTATTCAAAGGATGAATATCGCAGGCAATAAACTGCGCCAGTGAACGCACCCTTGCCCGGGCCGCATAGGTATCGGGCAACAACCGGAAAGTGGCCGGATAAGCCTCTTCCAGATATTCGATAATGGCCAGTGACTGACCAATGCTGACATTGTCATCAGTGAAAGTGGGTACCAGGGCAGTGGGATTCAACTCTCGATAGGTATGGCTTAATTGCTGGCCGCCGTCCTTTAACAAATGAACCGGCACAGACTCATATTCCAGCCCTTTCAGATTCAGTGCAATTCTGACGCGATAGGCAGCCGAACTGCGAAAATAGCCATATAACTTCATCCTGAATATCTCCTGATTATTTTTTACGTGATAATTCTTTAGGCAAAGGGAACGACACGTTCTCTTCTGCCCCTTGTACCGTGCGAACCGACACCGCGCCCAGCTCCCGCAAACGGGTAATGACTTCCTGCACCAGCACTTCGGGTGCAGACGCACCTGCGGTAATGCCGATATGCTGCGCATTCTCCAGCCACTCCGGCTGGATAGCCTCGGCCCCGTCAATCAGATAAGCCGGGCAAGACAAACGCTCGGCCACTTCGCGCAAACGATTTGAATTGGAACTGTTGACACTGCCAACCACAAAAAACACATCGCATTCAGGCGCCATCATTTTGACGGCATCCTGACGGTTTTGCGTTGCATAGCAAATATCCGCTTTCTTGGGAGCCACAATATTGGGAAAGCGCTTGCGCAAAGCCTCGGAAACCACCGCAGCATCATCAACAGACAGCGTGGTCTGGGTAACAAAAGCCAGGTTATCGGGATTTTCCACCACCAGATTTTCAACGTCCCCGGGGGTTTCCACCAAATACATATGCCCCTTGGCCTGCCCCAAAGTGCCTTCGACCTCAGGATGACCCTTGTGCCCGATCATGATAATTTCACGGCCCTCGGCATGCATTTTGCTGACTTCGACATGAACCTTGGTTACCAACGGACAGGTCGCATCAAAAACTTTCAGGCCACGCGCTTGTGCTTCTTCACGTACAGCCTTGGATACGCCATGAGCAGAGAAGACAACAATGGCACCCGCAGGCGCCTCATCGAGTTCGTCAATGAAAATGGCGCCCTGCTTGCGCAGGCTTTCCACCACAAAACGGTTATGCACGATTTCATGCCTGACATAAATGGGCGCACCATGCAGCTCAAGGGCACGCACCACGATATCAATGGCCCGGTCAACACCGGCACAAAAACCTCTTGGATCAGCCAGAAGAATTTCCATTCCCGCTGCCATTACATAACCCCCAACAAAGAGACGTCCACCTTCAGGTCAAGGCCTGCCAGGGGATGGTTAAAATCGAACAAGGCCCAGGTATCGCCCCACTCCTTGAAAATACCGGAGTAGCGCCCGCCATTGGGTGCCGTGAATTCAACCATATCACCACTTTCAAACGTAGCGTCTTCTCCGGCATGTTCAGCCAGCATGGCTTTGGTCACCCGCTGCAAAAGCTCGGGGTTTCTTTCCCCATAAGCCTGTGCCGCCGTAAGGGTAAAACTGAACGAGTCTCCCTCTTTCTTGCCCAACAGGGGCTCTTCCATGGCGGGCAACCATTGATTGGACCCCATCAGAAGTGTGGCAGGGTTACCGGTAAAGGTATCCATAAACACCGATCCCGCACCTGGACCGGAAGCCAGGGTAATACGGTAGTGCAAGGTTAAATAAGAATTGGCGTGGACAATATGATTCACTTTCTCTGACTTCCCGATCAAAATCTGTCACCTTAATGGTGTCTGAAAATCACCATTTTAACTGTTATGTCAACTTACCGCTTTATTTCCGACCAGGAACGGCCAAGAGAGCGTCTGATCAGCCATGGCCCCGAGGTCTTGACCACCCCTGAACTGCTTGCCATAGTACTGCGAACCGGCATCAATGGCTGCGATGCCGTTAATTTTGGCGCACGCCTGTTACATGAGTTTGGCGGGCTGCGCAACCTGCTGGCCGCAGATATTACCCTGCTGAAAAGTGTAAAAGGTCTGGGCAATGCCAAAACCTGCCAGTTGCTGGCCATTCACGAATTGGCCAAACGCTCCCTGGAAGAAGAGCTGCAATCGCGCAACGCCCTGGATCACCCCCATAAGGTCAAGGCTTATTGCAGCAGCAAACTGGCCCACCTGAAGGTAGAGCATTGCATGGCCATTTACCTGGACACCCGTTACCGGCTTATTTGCAGCGAACAAATATCGCAGGGCACACTCTCGCAGGCCTCGGTATATCCACGGGAACTGGTCAAGTCATCCCTGAAGCACCATGCAGCGGCGGTCATTATTGCCCACAACCACCCCTCGGGCATTCCCGAACCCAGTATGGCCGATATTTCCCTGACCAAGCATATTCAAAAGGCACTTCAACTGGTGGACATCAAGCTGCTGGACCACCTGATCGTGGCGGCAGACAAAGCCGTTTCCCTGGCAGAAAAAGGGCATTTATAACAGCCCTCCTGTTTATCGCCATGATTTTCATCTTAATTGTCATTCACATGACGGCTAAACTCATATATAGTGGCTATGGTTAACTCAATTATTCATTTTTACCTGACATTAAATGTGAGAGATCAATATGCGCTGTGATGTTACCTTTATTTTTAGCCCAAAAGAATCTCTGGAAATCAATACCAGTATTGAGTACAACACCGAGAATATGGAAAAATCCCGTGAATGGATTGCCAACAAATGGGAAGAACTGGGTTGCGAACCTTTAAGACCCAGTGGCAAGGTACTTTTGCTGGATCGCGTTCTGGCCATTACCGACACCCTGGGCCATGATTGGTTAAGCGAACACGCAGAGCAGGCTGAAGAACTGGCCCGCCACTTCGCCATTGCACTTGACTCCATGCGTGTCGTGGTAGACTTGCCCGGCCTGTCCATTCACTCCTCCTGATGCATGATTGTTGCAAATTCACTACTTGATGACGCCTCATAACCGGACTGCAACGTACCTGCATTAGGCAAAAAAGCAGGCAGTCAATAAAACTGTGGTAAAATTTGCTCCTGATTTTTTGGATACGTTGCTTTCAGGATAGACTGAGAGCTGGCGACCCGTTTAACCAAGGAAACCCCATGAAAGAAGGTATTCACCCAGACTACCGCGAAGTCGTTTTTGTCGACTTGCAAACCGGTTCTAAATTCATCACACGTTCAACTGTTAACACTCGTGAAACCATTGAACTTGATGGCAAAACATACCCATTGTTCAAATGTGACGTTACATCAGAATCTCACCCATTCTATACAGGCGCACAAACACGTATTGTTGAAACCGGCCGCGTTGAAAAATTCCGTGCCCGTTTTGCCCGTACAGCAGGTACATTGAAAAAATCTTCTTGATAATCACGGCAAATTTATTTGCCCAAGCAGATTTTCTTCAAAAAAAGCAGCCTTTATAGAAGGCTGCTTTTTTTATGGTTTAATAGGCCTCAATCCGATTGCTAAATCCAACACTACTAATATTCTGCATTCCGTGTCCTCATACCAACAAACCACCCCTGCCCGCCTGACCGAACCAGCCACACGCAAACTTCCCCGAATCGCCCTGCTCATCGTGGGAGCATTGTATATTTTTGCCGGACTTTTTTTTCGTGATCCCTGGAAAACCAATGACCTGACTGGTATGGCCACCATGATGGATGCCTATCGCGAATCGGCTTGGTTATTGCCCCAGATCGGCAATTTTGCCTTTGCCCAGGAAGGACCGCTCACCACCTGGATGGGCGCCCTTTCCATTGGCCTCTTCAGCCCCTTATTTGGCGTGTTCACTGATCCTTTAACTGCCCAGATCACTGCTGCCCGCCTGCCCACCATCCTGTATTTCTTCCTGCTATTGTGGGGGGTATGGCATGGTACCTACTTGCTGGCCCGTCGTCCCGAGTGCCAGCCCCTCCCCCTGCCCTTTGGCGGTGAACCACACCCGCGCGATTATGGACGCATGCTTGCCGATGTTGCTTTTTTGTTCATCCTTGCAACCATTGGCATTATTATTCCCATTCACGAAACCTCCTCTTTTCCGCTGCTGCTGGCCTTGTTTTCAATTGCGTTTTATGGTCTGGCCAGAATGCTGGACCACCCTGTCCAGGGCAGCATTATTCTTGGCCTGGCCCTGGCAGGCTCCCTGCTTACCCACGGTTTTATTGGCGCCACCCCCATTCTATTTATGGTTGCCTGCGCGCTGGTTTCCAGGGTATTCACAAGTCACGACAAACTGACCTTCCTGATTACCCTTTTCCTGGGCGCTGGCTGCTTTTTGGCCTGGTTCATTCCCGCACAAGCCACTAACCCTTACTGGACATCCAGCTGGCTCCACTGGAATTACTCATCATTTGGCTTCAGCAACCCCCAACTCTTCCTCAAGTCACTCAGGGACCTGCTTTGGTTTACCTGGCCAACCTGGCCATTTGCCCTGATCGCGCTGTGGAATTGGCGCAAATGGCTTCGAGCCCCCCATATTTTCATACCAGGCACCATGGCGCTAGGCAGTTTTCTCACTATCGCCCTGGTAAAGGACGCTTTTGAACCGGAATATGCCATGCTCACCGTTCCCTTTGCGGTTTTGGCTGCCATGTCCATTCCCACCCTGCGCCGCAATATTATCAATACCCAGGACTGGTTCTCCATCATGATCCTTTCCCTGTCCATGATTACCGTCTGGCTTGGATGGATTGCCCTGCATTTTGGCTGGCCCCAACAAATCAACCACAACATTACCCGCCTGTTAACCGGCTATGAACCCCGCATTTCACCACTGGCGCTATTGGCCGCCATTGTCGTAAGTATTCTCTGGTATTCGATGGTGTCATGGCGCTTGCGTATCAATCCACAGGCTTTATGGCGAGGTCTGATCCTGTCTGCTGCCGGCCTGACCTGCACATGGATTTTGCTGGCCCTGCTATGGCTCCCTTCGATTAACTACAATCGCAGCTACAAACAGGTTTCCCAAGAGCTGGAACAGGCCCTTGAAACCCACGTAAAACCAGGTGAATGTGTTCGCGAACAAGGCCTTGGCATGGGGCAGCGCGCTGCCTTGCGGGTGTTTGAAAACATTACCTTTACCTACGACACAACCTGCAAACTGGTTTTGCTGCAAACCACCCGGCAACATCTGAAAGAACGGACCTTACCTTATGCTGACAACGCCCGCATCCTTTGGCAAGGTTCGCGCAAATCCGAGCGCCATGAAATTTTCCTGCTTTTGCATCTGGACAAATAATTTTCATGCCAATTGACAGCAAAATCGGACTTTCTTTTTCTGGATGTCTTAAGCATATCCTGAAACAGGCCTGGCCAATCCTGATCAGCCAATGGGCAGGTATCGCTTTTGCCGTGCTGGACAGCATGATGCTGGGACACTACAGCCCCGACTCTTTGCAGGCCATGGCACTGGCCACTTCCATTTTCCTGACTGTCAATATCGGACTGATGGGTGTGGTGCATGCACTGATCCCCATCTGCGCCCAATTGCTGGGGGCAAATAAAAAAGAAGAAATTGGCCGCTTCTGGGGCCAGGGCCTGTGGCTGTCTTGCACGCTTTCCTTATTGGGTGGACTGGTTCTGCTGTTCCCTGAAATCTGGCTATCGATGTCCGGAGACGTACCCGACAAGGTACGCCATGAGGTGGCCATTTACCTGCGCATTATTTTTATTGCCTTGCCGGCATCCCTGATGTTCCGGGCAGTTTACGCTTTATGCACGGCAGTCCAGAAACCCAAACTGGTCATGCAAATCAATCTGTTCAGTATTGTTTTAAAAGCCCTGCTGAACTGGTTGCTTATTTTTGGCCAGTTTGGCCTGCCCGCCCTGGGCAGCGCTGGCGCCAGCACGTCCACCGCCATTGTTTCATGGCTCATGTTCTTCGCCGGCCTGTGGATCCTTTTTCACACCCCCTTTTACCGCCAGTTCAATCTGACCCTAGGCCGCCCCCAGCGCAAATATCTGGCTGAAATCCTAAAACTGGGGATCCCCATGGGTGGCTCCTATCTGGTGGAAGTAAGCGCATTTACCTTTATGGCCCTGCTCGCGGCCCGGGAAGGCACCTTTGTATCGGGTGGACACCAGGTATTATCAAACCTGGCTTCCATTCTGTATATGATGCCCCTGTCACTGGGCATCGCCACCTCAGCCCTGGCAGCCAGCGCAGTCGGCAGCCGAAACTTCCGATTTGCCCACCAGATCGCCAAAAGCGGACTGTTTCTCAGCCTGATCGGTGCTGGAATCAGCATTGCCATCGTTTTAATGGGCAAACCGCTTATTATCCAGGCCTATACCTCCGATGCCCAGGTTGCCGTCATCGCAGGCGCCCTGCTAACCATTATGCCACTGCTGCATTTTGCCGATACCACGCAATGCATGATCTCCTATATCCTTCGCGCCTATAAAATTGCCACCATTCCCTTCATTTTGCAAACCGTTTTATTGCTGGGACTGGGACTGGCGGGTGGCTGGTATTTTGGTTTTGGCAACGGAACCGGGTTTTTGCAACCCCTGAATAATCTGCTCACGCCGGGTGCACCGGTGGGCGTCTCCAGTTTATGGATCATGTGCAGTTTGAGTCTGCTGATCTGCGCGTTTTTTTTACATGTCTGGTATTGGAAAGTGATCGATGAAAAAAGAAAATTTTGGTAATAAAATTCCGTTCTGGCTACTCCTGATGGCCTTGATTACTGCCCTGGGGCCCATCACCATCGATATGTACCTGCCCACATTCCCGGCCATTGCCCAGGACCTGCAAGTACCCCCACACCAGATTGAGCTCACCGTTTCATCCTATCTGATGGGCCTGTCCCTGGCACAGTTATTCATCGGCCCCATCACCGATCGCTACGGTCGAAAAAAACCCCTGCTTTTCGGACTCAGCCTGTACTTGCTGGCCACCATCAGCTGCGCACTTTCCACTTCCTTTGAAATGCTCCTGGTCGCACGCACCCTGCAGGCTTTTGGTGCCGCGTCTTGCATTGTCATTCCCAGAGCCGTCATCAGGGATCACTACAATACCCAGGATGCGGCACATGCCCTGTCCCTGTTAATGCTGATCATGGGCCTGGCCCCTGTCCTGGCACCGGTTGCCGGCAGTTTCCTGGGGCCCATCGTCGGTTGGCGCGGCCTGTTCGCCATCATGCTGGTCGTGGCTCTTCTGTTAATTGCGCTATGTGTATTGAAACTGCAAGAATCACTGCCCCCCGAAAATGCCGTCAAACTTAGCGCAAAAACCATCAGCAGCAACTATTTTGGCCTGCTGTGCCACCGTAACTTCATGGCTTTTGCCCTTTCCGGCGGTTTGGGCATGGCTGGCCTGTTTGCCTTTATTGCTTCCTCGCCCACCATTTTCATTACGCAGTTTGGTATTGCCCCGGAAAATTTCGGCTTCTTTTTCGGCCTGAATGCCGCCGGCTTAATCCTGGGCTCCCAAATAAGTGTCCGCATGCTGCGTAAACACGCTTCAATCAAGGTTCTTAAAACAGCGCTGCTACTGGGCCTGATCAGCAGCGTAACCGGTTTGCTGCTTACCCTTACCCATCTTATCAACCTGCCTTTGTTCATGATCTGCATGTTTAGCCTTAGCGCTTGCCTGGGCCTTATCAACCCCAACTCAACAGCGCTGGCCCTGAAAGAACAGGGAGCCCGATTGGGTGTAGCCTCGGCCCTGATGGGTTGCATGCAGTTTCTGTTTGGCACGCTAGCCAGCAGCCTGGTCAGCCATTGGCAAACCGGCACCGCCCTGCCCTTGTTTACCTGCCTGTGTGTGTGCATCGGAATTTCATTTATTTGTGGCAGACATATTGGCCGGGCCTGAAAATCATGAGAAACGCACATAATCGCCAGCCCCTCATCTGCCACCGAAAAGGCAAACCCGAACTAAAAACCACACATTTCCCTTTATTTATCATGGAAATACATAATAACTTGCTAACAACATGATTTTCATATTAAAATTGATGGCTTAGCTGATTGTTAAGGGCGTTTATTGAAACCGTGCATTAAAACGCATCAATAAATGCCTTTACAAAAAAGAAGCGGGAAGTGGTAAAACACAAAGCCACGCAAAGCAGTAAAAACACATAAAGCGGCAAAACCTGTCACTGATTAATTAATAATCAGTCAGTCATATTTGCCTGAAATATTTTTCAGAAGGCTGGCCCGAGCCAAAAATCCGGCCTATAACTTAACGAGGTGTTAATCATGGCTAAAGTATGCCAAGTAACCGGCAAGCGCCCCATTACCGGTAATAATGTTTCTCACGCTAACAACAAAACCAAACGTCGTTTCCTGCCTAACCTGCAGTCTCGCCGTTTCTGGGTTGAAAGCGAAAACCGTTGGGTTCGCCTGCGCGTATCCACAAATGCACTGCGCACCATTGACAAAAAAGGCATCGATGCTGTTTTGGCTGAAATGCGCGCCAACGGTCAATCTGTTTAAGCCTTGGGTGCTTAAATATTTTCTGAATTTATTCCCAGGAGCTTAAAATGGCAAAAGGTATTCGCGAGAAAATCAAACTTGAATCTACAGCTGGCACAGGTCACTTCTACACAACGACCAAAAACAAACGCAACATGCCAGAAAAAATGCTGATCAAAAAATTTGATCCCGTTGCTCGCAAGCACGTTGAATACAAAGAAACAAAACTGAAATAAGCTTTGTTCTCTTGCAAAAACAGCCCTTTTAAAAGGGCTGTTTTCGTATCTGTCGTATCAAGACCATACGCAACCATCCCATCCCAGCCCCTCCCTTCAATTACCTGCAGCACAATTATTCAAACATCTTTTTTCAATAAAAATTAATAGTTGATTAATTTTAACTATCATAGAAATACGAAATCTCCATTTTACTTTACAAACAATAATGATTATCATTTAATAAATGAATTCAGCCTGGAGAAGAAAATGATCATCATCGAAAAAATTAGCCAGACATTGCTCCACATGAGTGTTGCTTTCAGCGTTGCCTTCGTTTTTACGGGTTCCCTCTCGGTGGGTGGATTAGCCGCTCTTGTTGAGCCCGTTTGTAATGTCCTGTTGCTGCCCTTGCATGATCGGACCTGGAAAAAAATCCGCATGCGCCTGGCCAAAAGCGAATCCAACACTGCCCTGGCCAACTGACACCTTGTTTTTCAAGTCAGACCCAGTCCCTGGCAGGACAAGGGAAAATGAGCTGCTCAAACGCCTGCGCTAGACAGCCACCATGGACAAAAAGTTATCCATGAGTCGTCCACGATAGCGCTGCTTGTGATAAATAATGGACAACTTCCTGTCCAGGTTTAAAAAAGGTGTATCAAGCCGCGCCAGGCGACCTGATTCCAAAGCATAAGTGACCGCGACCTTGGGTAAAAATGCAATACCCAACCCTGCTATAACCGCCTGCTTAATGGCCTCCACCTGGCCCAATTCCATCACAACGTGCCCTTGCGGCAATCGACTCAGCTCCCGCTCACACAACAGCCGTGTCGCAGACCCCTGTTCCCGCAAAATCCAGCGCTGATTCTCGAAATCGCTTTCCTGCAGGTGTTTTTTCAAGGCCAGGGGATGATCCGGTCTGGCGCATATCTGCAACTGATCATCACGCCAGGCGATCGCTTCGATGTCCGTATTGACCACCTCACCCTCTATACAGGCAACATCCAGTGAGTGCTCCAGAATTCCCTTGACAATTTCATCGCTATTGGCAACCTGAAGATGCACCGTAACTGCTTCGTGCCGATTGACAAAATGGCCCAATAAATCGCCCACCAGATAATTGCCTACCGTATTACTGGCACCCACCCGGAAATTTCCCCGCAAAGTATCCTGTGCGTCACTGGCCCTTTGCTCCAGTTCACGCATGCGCTCCAGGATTTCCTGGGCCAATGGAAGCAAGTCTTTCCCCTTCTCATTCAGGAAAAGCCGCCCCTTGTCACGATCAAACAGGGAGGAACCCAGTTGTTTTTCAAGTTCAGCCAAGGCCATGCTGGCTGCAGGCTGAGTTAAATGCAATACCTTGGCGGCGGCCTTCACACTGCCTTGCAGGGTAATGGCGACAAAAACTTCCAATTGCTTGGGACTGAATGAAATCATATAAGAAACCCTTATTCTATTTATAAATTATATTATCTTTATTTATATTTAACAAAGGTTTAATATACCAATAACTCATAAACATATAAGTATTGATTATGTCAGCCTATAACCCTGCTCATATTGTTAACCCTACTGTCGCAGCCCCCTCCCGGCAAGGTCTGTTCAAAAAAAGAAACAGTCTGATTCCCGGCCTCTTGCTGACTTTGGGCATCGCCAGCATTGCCTGGTTTGCCGGCAAACAGTTCCCGGTTATTGGTGGACCGGTTTTTGGTATTATCCTGGGTATTATTTACAGCAATGCACTGGGCATCAGAACCGTCATGCAGCCCGGCATTGTATTTTCCAGCAAAAAAATCCTGCAATGGTCTGTGATTTTACTGGGATTTGGCCTTAGTTTCGGGGAAATCGTCAGTACCGGCGGTGAATCCCTGGCCGTTACCTTCGTGACCATTAGCGTGGCTTTCATCAGCGCCTGGTTACTGGGAAAAATACTGGGCATCCAGGGCAAATTACGTACCCTGATCGGGGTTGGTACCGCGATTTGCGGTGGCTCGGCCATTGCTGCCGTCACCCCCATCATCAAGCCCGAAGACCATGAGACCGCGTATGCCATCTCAACCATCTTTCTTTTCAATATCATCGCTGTTTTGCTTTTCCCTGCCCTGGGGCATATGCTGCAACTGAGCGATTACGGCTTTGGCTTGTGGGCGGGCGCCGCCATTAATGACACTTCCTCGGTAGTTGCCGCAGGCTACGCGTACAGCCAGCAGGCTGGCGACTACGCCACGATCGTCAAGCTAACCAGGGCCACACTGATTATCCCCATTTGCCTGTTCCTGGTTTTTCTTGAGGTCTGGCGCCAGAAAAAAAATGACCTGCCTGACGTGACACTGGCCCAAATATTTCCCTGGTTTATCCTTTGGTTTTTGGTGGCCTCAGGCGTACGCAGTACCGGCCTGCTGCCAGAAGCCCTCTTGCCCTGGCTGTCTGGCGCTGCCAAATTCATGATCATTATGGCCCTGAGTGCGATTGGCCTGTCCACCAACCTGCGCAAAATCGTCAGCACCGGCATACGCCCCATCCTGCTGGGACTGGGCGTATGGGTCGCGGTAGCGGTTAGCGCGTTACTGGTTCAATATGGCATGAACCAGCTTTAAACAGCCCGGGTTCTTTCCTGTAACCATTGCAAGGCTGCGCCTTTAACCAAAGGTTGCAGCCTGTTTCTTACCTGCTCATGATACTGATTCAGCCAGTTTATCTCAGACTCATCCAGCAAGTGTCGCGCAATACAACGGGTATCAATCGGACACAGGGTTAAGGTTTCAAACTTAAGGAAACGGCCAAACTCGGTTTCATGAGCAGCCACATTGCACACCAGGTTTTCAATCCGGATACCCCATTGTCCGGGACGATACAGTCCCGGCTCATTTGACGTGATCATGCCTTCCTGCATACCGGTATTCGGATTACGGTAACCACGATGGGAAATACCTTGCGGTCCTTCATGTACATTCAGGAAGTAACCCACACCGTGCCCGGTGCCGTGACCAAAATCCAGGCCCTGCTGCCACAAGGGCATACGGGCAATCGGATCTAGCAACGGTGCCGGAAACCCTACCGGGAAAACCGCCCGCGACAGGGCAATCATGCCCTTGAGGACCAGGGTGAAGTCCTCTTTTTGGCTATCGGACACCTGGCCAACCGGTACAACCCGGGTAATATCGGTAGTGCCATTCAGGTATTGGCCACCCGAATCAATCAATAGCAGGCCATTGCCTTCAATAACCGCATGCGATTCGGGTGTGGCCCGATAATGAGGCATGGCACCATTGGCATTGAAACCGGCAATCGTGGCAAAACTGGGGCAGACAAAATGCGGCTGACGCGCGCGGGCAGCATTAATCTGCTCATCAATAGTCACCTCGCTCACGACCTCACCACTGGCCATGGCCTGTTCAAACCAGGCAAAAAATTCACACAGGGCGACACCATCGGCCTCCATGGCCGTACGCACATTCTGGATATCAGCGGGAGTTTTACGTGACTTGAACAACTGGGACGGGTTCAGCGCCTCTACCAGCGTCAGGCTGGCCGCCGCCTGGCAAATACCAATGGTAGTGCGCGCAGGGTCAATCAAGAGTTTCACCTTGTCTTCAAGCCCGGCCAGCCCCTGGGTGATTTCATTGTAAGGCCTGATCAGAATCTGTTCAGCCACCAGCTTTTCAGTCAGGGCCGGATTGAGCTTGGCCTCATCCACAAACAGCTCGCACTGCTCGGGGCCGATTAGCAAATACGACAGAAACACCGGATTATATGAAACGTCAGCGCCACGTAAATTCAAGATCCAGGCAATATCATCCAGCGATGAAAGCAGATGCCACTGCGTCCCCAGGCTGGCCATCTGCTTGCGCACCAGCGCCAGTTTGTCTGCCCTGCTTTGCGATACAAAAGGCACTTCATGTTCATACACTGCCTCTACCGGCAAGGCGGGTCTGTCAGGCCAAATATTGTCCAGCAATTTTTCATTCCAGGAAAATCGCAGCGATACCCCCTCAAGGGCCGCCTGCAAATCATGGGCGGCACGCATGCTTAGGGTAAAGCCATCGGCCCCAACCGTCATGCCGGCCTGCAATTGGCTGCACAGCCAGTCATTCAAATCCGGTACGCCATCCTGCCCCTGTCGCATCAGGACAATCTCACTGCCTTCAAGCTGGGCCAGGGCCTGCTCCCAGTAGCGACTGTCGGTCCATAAACCGGCAAATTGAGCGCTTACCAGCAGGGTTCCCGCCGAGCCGTCAAAACCACTCAGCCAGGTGCGGGCCTGCCAGTGTTCAGGCAGATATTCGGATAAATGCGGATCGGCGGATGGAATAATATAAGCATCAATACCGCGTTTTGTCATCTGTTCGCGCAATAGCGCAATTCTTTGTTTGAATAAATTCATTGCTCCAACCAACAAGTCAGCAGGCCTGCCACCCGTTAAAGGTAGCCAGGCAATAAGTAAAAATAGGATTTTCGTTTACCATGCCCATGATAAACAAATAAGGCTGTTTGCAGGCCGGTCAAACGAACCAAGCACCATAAAACATCATTGTCCCGCATGTTGATACGCATAAACGAGCCATCCTATCCAATCTGGCGTACCACATCTCCCAGGGCATCGGCAAGGCCTTCCGGCGTGAAGCCTAACGATTCAAGGCTGTTTTCAATGTCAGTCAGTAAAAACGGACTGTTTTTTTCAAACTGTCTGCGGGACATTTCGATTGAAACGCGTAATCTTTCAGGTATTTTGCTGGCCTCTGCGCCGCTTCGCCGGGCAACATCCCTGGGGTTAACGCAGTTATCGAATTGTTTAATCAGCTGCCGATAGCCCTCCATCCGCTGACTAATGGCCTCTGCCAGCATCAACTGCCTATCAGCAACGTCAGCAATATCAACTGCATTGTCAAGCAACTCAGTGGCTCGCTCGAACCACTCTTTGCCTTTGTTGGCTACGGTCAACGCCACTTTGTCGGGATTATCCAGAGCGGCATCAAAGCGTGTTTTATCGAGCATTTTCTTAAGGTCAGTGCCATAGCTTTCCGCGTGCCCCAAAACATCCTCAATCACCGTTTGATCGGTTTTTTTCCCGTAGCGACTTGAAAAATCAGCATCCTTGCTCTTGAAACCTTTCGAGGCTTCAAAAAAAACTGTCGTTATAAACCTGTTCGGTGATGTGCTGATCAAAATAGGTGTATTCACCTTTGGAATTGATTTGACATCCTCCCCTCCCTCTCGCTAATGCTCGGCCCCAAGGGGCCAAGGAAGGGGATTCCTACCGTGTTCAACCCACAGGGGCTAACTCACCTCGGTGGGTTCCTGTTGCTGGCGACCTGACTGCATCGCTCACTTCACAGGCGAACCGGGCGTGTCCCGCCCTTAAAATATTAATCGCACCGACCTTGTCGGCATGATCTTCGAAATGGCATTGAATACAATGAAACCGGGCTTGTGTCTGGCGGTTGTCTTTGAAGACATGACCGCAACAAGGGCAAGTCTGACTGGTATGCTGCGGTGGTACCGCAATCAGCCAGCCCCCATTCCATGCGGTTTTGTATTCAAGCTGCCGCCTGAATTCTCCCCAGCCCTGATCCAGAATGGAACGATTCAGACCCGACTTGGCTTTCACGTTGTTGCCCGGCAGCTCGCGGGTACCGGATGCCGACCTGGACATATTACGTACCTGCAAATCTTCAATCACGATCATGGCGTGGTTTTGGCTGATCTGGCTTGAAGCCTTATGCAGAAAGTCCTTGCGGGCATTGGCAATACCGGTATGTAGCTTCTGGATTTTGGCCCTGGCCTTTTTCCAGTTACTGCTGAATTTCACTTTACGGCTCATGGCCCGTTGATAGCGGGCAAGCCGTACCTGATGTTGTTTGAAACGGTTGAGCGGTGCAATGTAGCTGCCATCGCTCAAGGTGGCAAAACGGGCAATGCCCATATCAATGCCAATGGCAGTAGTCGCTTTAGGTAGGGGCTGATCTACTTCCCGTTCCGTCTGGATGCTGACAAACCACTTACCTGCTGACAGGCAGACGGTGACATTTTTGACCTTGCCCTGAACGTTCTGGCTATTGCGATAGCGTATCCAGCCCAATTTGGGCAAAAATATCCGGTTATTGTCTTGCTCCAGCTGAATGCCTTGCGGGTAACGGAAGCTATCTGACCGGCCTTTTTTCTTGAAGCGGGGAAATTCGGCCCGTTTTTCAAAGAAGTTTTTGTAGGCCCGTTCCAGATCCTTCAATGCCTGTTGCAAAGCCTGGCTGGGGGTGTTATTCAACCAGTGGGTTTCCGCTTGTTTTTTCCATCCAGTCAGCGCCTTGCACAACTCGACATAACCCAGTTTCTTTTCACCCGCTTTATACCGTTCCTGCTGCAAGTGCAATGCCTGGTTATACACATACCGACAGGAACCGGCAAAGCTGCGCATGGCGCGCTGCTGCTGGCCATTGGGCATGAGTTCGAATCGGTAGGCTTGAAGGCGTTGCATGAGGTTAGTATAGTTGAAACAGAAAAGAGTGCAAGAAAATGGTGTCCTTCGGACCCCGTGCTATCCATCCCCACCATGAATGATGGGGCTTTCCGCACTTAGTGGGTAAAAGGCCGTCCAGTCGCGATCAATAGTGACTTTCCTTCCACGTTTCATCAACGCTTGCGATGATGAACTGGCATTCAGAATCTGTATTTTTCCGGGAGGAATTCCGGTCATGGAAGACAATCTGTCTATGGCCAGGGTATCGGCACGATGATAAAAAGTCGCCAGCGTTTCGTTAAACGATTGCCGCACAGAATTCAGGCCTTCATCGGCATAATCCTGCAGCGCATACATGGCCAACTTGTTCTGCTGGACCTTAATAGTCATTTCGTTCATCAGCTTTCGATTGGCCGGGGTAGGATTCAGCTCGAATTGCCAGGCTGCCGCTTGCAGATTGTTCACCTGCTCTTGAGCAAACTGTCGGCCTTCGCGCAACGCGTCATCCCACTCGACTTGCTATATGGTTTCCTTTTGCTAAGCAGGAATTCTAACTTCCTTTATACGTTTCTTTATACGGCAAGAACGTGCGGTTTGGTGCATGCTTGTGATGTCAGTTGAGACAAGCTAAACTAGATGATATTGATTTATAAGGGAATTTTCAGAGGATTTGAGGCCGCGTGAAACTCTATGATCCGCGGGTTGGCATGCCACCCTGTCCGCCATAGTTTTAAATTAAGCCCTTGATCATCAAGGGCTTTTTTTGTTTATGTCGAAGTCAGCCTGACATTCATCATGCCCCTGGACCAAACTTGATGGCGGCTTCCAAGAGCGTGCCCATTTCACTGATCACTTGAGGAATATCCTTGCCACCGGTCAAGCTGCGGATCGTCCGGTCAGCCGTGATCGGGTCAATATTATTTTTGCCAAAGTCAGACATCACTTTACTGATTTGTTCCCAATGCGCACGAGACGCCTTGAAGCTGTCGACACTGCCCGCACCGGGCTTGATGCGATCCAGCATGGGCGTGACTTTGGTATCAAAGTCTTTGGCGCCGCCGCGGCTAACTTCTTGCAAGCGCTCGAAATAACCCAGGCCTTCGGCGTCATGCATCATGTGCGAAGTTTTATACAGGGTCACGTCTGCCGCCTGTTGACCCCAAGCCTTGCTGACCCTGGACTTGTCGGCGCCCAACCATGCCTTGTCACGGTAGCTTTCGGCATGCTTGCTGGTCGTGACACTTTCCCACGCCTGTGGGGCGCTTTTGCCCGTAACCTTGGCATAAGCGTCATTCCAGGATTGCTGAGCATCGTTTTGCCAGTTGTAGAGCATGGCAGGTTCGCCATTCTTGGTCAGAGACTTCATGGCTGTTTCGTCAAGACCAATGTCGTAGTCCATGCCGACTGATCCGGCACTGGCTGCGTTACGCATTTCTTTCAAGTCCTGTTGATTCCAGCCTTTCGCATTCTGGTTCGCGTCGAACTCGGTTTTAACCTTGCCATGCACGTCTTCCAGATGCAGCACATACGTGCGCTGGGTTTGCGGATCGCCCTTGTACTTCAGGTAATTCTTCGCATTGGGATTCCCGTTGACGTTCAACACCTTCTCGCGGACTTGCCTCTGAAGCTCAAGTAACTCTTCAGTCGGACGCCCGGCACTGCCCGCATCCGCCAATCGTTGTTGAGCATTACGCATATCCTGGACCAAATCCTCTCCTTGCTTACGCGCGCGCTTGAACTGCTCAAGGGCTTCGCGCTCGAAGGCGGTGGGTCGCGCGGGACCCGGGCCCGTATCACCATCAAAGGTTTTAGACGCGGGAGCACCATCAATTGCCGCTTTGGTCCGGGGAGCGCCATCGATAGCGGCTTTTGTCCGGGGAGCGCCGTCGATAGCGGCTTTTGAGGTGGGCGCACCGTCGACATTGGCCCGGCCGGCTTTGGTGCGGGCCAATATCTTGCCTGCCCCATATTGAAGCAGCCCGCCTTTAATAACCGCCCAGGAACCCTGTTCTATTGCCTGTTCCAGCCCACCTTCGCGGTAGCCTCGCAATGTTTCGACAGCCCCATCGGCCAGTGGACCGAAGCTGCTGACCGTTCGCAAAGCCGCTTCAGCAGGGCCTCCCTCGATGTAGCCCGTCAAGCCCTGATAGGTGCTGTCAATGGCTTGGCCACCGAAAAGCGACGTCGCCATCATGCCGTAATCTGCAGCCGTTTTAACATTTTGTGCCGCCTCCAGGCCCAGGTTGGCCAGTGCCGCATCTTCTTCGTCTTTGGCCTGTTGACCCTGATAGTAACCTTCGACTTTTTTGCCAATCGCGCTGGCGATTTGCTTGACAGCCCCCTCGTCCATCTTGGTGCGAACATCAGGGGTCAACTGACGTTCGACGAATTCGCGGGCACTCTGGCCCTCAGAACCAGGCAGCATGGCCGCAAGCCGCAGCAGCGATTCAGTATTGCGCTGGAATTGCGCCATTTTCTGATGGGTTTCATGAATATTGGCGATCAACGCGTCGTGCGCATAGTCATCAAAAGGCGAACGCGTGCGCACCAGGCGACCGGTCTCGATCGAAGCGATCAGGTCTTTTTCACTTTGGATATCAGATAGTTCTCCGATGATGCGCAACTCAAGCGCAGCACGGCGTTGAGGATCCGCTTCTTTGGCCAGTTCGGCCTTGTCCTTGGCCAGATTAGCTTCAACAAAACGAATGTTGTGTTGATGGAACTTGACGCGATCAAGCAAGGCCTGTTCTTCAGCTTTGCGATCTTCATCAACCTTTTGGGTGCTTGCCGCAGTATCCGTGGGTACTGGTTTGGCAGTGATCTTGCCCCCTTTTGCAGGGCCTACAAAGCTGGCCACGATCGAAGACAGCTGCTTGCGGTCTTGCTCAAGGGTGGAATCTTCGGAAAAGGGCCGTTCTTTCAGCCACTTTGTGGCTGCAGCCACAAAAGCGGGTGTCAGCTCATGATGGCGACGCAGGTCTTCAAGTTGGGACTGGACCATCATTTCGCTGACTTTATTACCCAGCACGTTGGACGCCATCATGGCCCCTAAGTCCATGTTACGGCCGTACTCTTTGGCTTCTTCCTTCCTGCGCCTGGCTGAGGCCGCCAACGTTTCTTGAGCCGCTTTCTGGGCAAGTTCCACACTGGCGCCGGCAGGGTATTGAACGACTCCGTCGGGACCTAACACGTTCGCCTTGACGGTGATAGACCATGAGTAAGTTTCACCGTCTTCTTCGTCCACCTCGGTGATATCGAAACTCTTGTTGATCTGGCCATTTTTCATGTGGGGATAAAGCGCCGGCAGAGGCGTATCTTGATCCTCGTGCATTTCAAGCACGTCGATATAGGGGTCGGTTTTTTCATCGTATGTGTCGGCATCAAGCGTGAGGGCACGGTACCGCTTGTTGGCGGGCGGCCCAACCGAATACACCACGAAGACCAAAGGCAACTCGGTGATGCCATCAATAAACACACCTTCCTCATGGACCATGACCCCGTACCAGATCCCTTCATGCCCGTCAGTTGGCTTCAACAGGTCGAGCAAAGTATCGGTTGCCTTACGATGAACGTTTGAAGCCGCATCTTGCGCCGCCAAGGCATCAGGCGGCTCACCCAGATTCTGCAGGGCCTGAGCAATCATACGGGCGCGGGCCTCAAGGGCGACCAGGTAGTCTTTAAGCAGTATGGCTTGCGCCAGTGAGGCCTCGGCGTAGGCCTGGTTGTCGTATTCTGCGGCGGCCGATGCCTCTGCCCAGGTGTTATCAAACGCAGTCGCTGTCAGTGCGATAGCTTCGCGCACATTCAACAGCTCTGTCAGCAAAGGCGTGGCTTTACGGAAGTACTGCAAGATGTTGTCGGCGGGGAAAGCGTAAAAGCCCGCCCATCGCTGCTCGACACGTGCAGAATCGGCCGCTGATAATGGCCCCATCAAGGCCAGTGTCGCTTCTTTGGCCGTGGTGATCATGCCAGCATATTGTGCGCTGCCCAGCGTGACCATGGGCAAAGCCGCAGGTAAAGAGAACGGGGGCAGATGGGCAATATGCGACGACGGTTGACCTAAAGATACGGGCAGCTGAACTGGCGCTTGCTGCGCTTTGCCCGAGACGACAGATTGAAGCCCCTGACGAGAGGCTATGGCTTGGGCGGCTGGTGAAGAGGACGCCAGAATTTTCCGGTAAAGCAAAGGATCTTGAGCTTCATACGCCATACTCATGACCTCGTCGTTGATTTTTCCGGCCTGATAGCCTTCCTTCAGTTCCTCCCAGCGCCTTCGTTGCGACCGGAGATCTTTTTTGACTTGCTCGAATTTTTTTCGCTCATCGGCCGAGCGACGGTTAATCACGCTTTTGCCGGGGTCAAAATATTCATCTCGCCCAAGAACCAGAACACTCCCTTGGTCATCCATGACCTGCTGCAGCGTCAGGTACGCTCTGATCGCAATGTCTATTGCGTCCCGCTTCATTTTGTAGAGCACGTCTTCCTGACGCTTATCGACCACAGGCTTGATGTGATTCTTCCAAACGTCGTTACCGGCCCAGGCCCCAACAATTGAAGCACCTGGCACAAAAGAACTGGCCATGGCACCTGCCCTTTCGGCAGGGAGTTCGAGCCCGCCTTGCCAAAGGGTGCCTATCGCCCCTTTAGTGCTGCTTTCTGCCAATGCAGAACGACTGTCGGCACTGACTGGAGCAACATCAAGTTGTTTGAGGAATGGGCCTAATGTTGACAAGAATTCAGCTGTTTTCTTCGAATTACCCAGCTTCCTTTCTGCAACCCCGATCTTTGAGTCATATTTTTGCGTGACATCCGCCAAAGCCTTGGCCGTGACGTGCGCAGCATGACTGCCCGACTTTTTTTGTTCCAGATTTTTGGTCAATTGAACCAGTTTCTGATCTTTCTTTTTTTGCTTTTTAAGCGCTGAGATCAGATTTTCGAGATTGACAGCGCTTTTAATGGCTTGTATGCGAAGCCCGTTAATGGCTGAATCAAATGGGCCATATTGCGAAAAATCACCGATTTTGAGAATGCCTTTCTCAAGGGAGCCAAAGCTGAAATCCAGACCTTCATGCACCCATTGCGCCGATACCCAGACCGGGCTTCTGCCTTGAATTTGCTTCTCAGTTGATGGGATCATCAGAAAACTGCTGGGCGGCGGCATGACGACCTTTGTCTGAGCCCAAACAGGTCCGGCAATACCCAGTGACAAGCCAAGCGCGGTTAGTAAGCGAGTGTTCATTGGTTGTCCTTGTTGATGAAGCCGGAAAAGCTGTAAAACCCAAAATCAATGATTTCAGAAACGGTCTTGTCGCCACGCAGGGTCAAGGCTGCGTAAATATCAGGATTCGCCGAAGAAGCAAAAAGTGACACGACGGTATTACCGGATTCTATGTAGGCCACCGGCTCGAGGGTCGACCAGAGAGCTGGGTCAACCGCCTTTAATAGTCTGACCGGGATGTTGGGCGGCAGTATGTTGTCTAGCGTGCCACGTTGACCCGCCACAATGATTTCATTCCAGGCAAAGCGCGTCGCCCGTGCCTTGGCTTGATCATCAAACAGGGGCAGCACAGTTGCCTGGTGCGCCATCCATTGCAACGCAGCACCTGCAACCATGGCCTGGCGACCCTCTTCTCCCAGATCAGCAAACGGACTTCCTGTTTTACCCGCCTCAACACTGGCGATGGCCGTCGTGGTAGCTGCGTTCAGCACCCCTACCGCGTCAGGCGCATAGCGTTTTTCATTCATCCAGGCCAGCCCCGTGGGAAACGGCGCTTTGGCACCACGCGCCACGCTACCAATGACCATATCTGCAGTCACAATCTGCATACGGTTATCAGTGGGGCTACGTGCCCACCCCGTCAGCAGGACAATGTCGGCCCAGGGGTGTTGAAAGGCAACGGTTTCAACATGGTCGCCGTTGACGACAAAGTTGATTAGGCTGTGACGAAAGAACACCGACCAGTCATCAGAGCCCGCATCATCTTGCCATAACAGTGCGCCCAACTCTGCAAGCTTCAGGTTGGCTTCGGGGGTAGACATACTACGCAGTGCCGCCAAGAAGTTTATCGACGCCAGAGACCTGAACGCTTCGGCTTCCGCCCACAGCTCGATAGACAGTTTTGTGTCTTGTGGTTGTGCTTGCGCCAAGCGCGGAATGACACACACCCACAACGCAAGCACAAAAAACAGGGGCCGAAAGGCAACGGCGAAAGCGCTCATGGCAAATGTCCGGTTGTGGTGCATTATTAACAGGCTTACCTGAAATTTCGCACCGGGTTTCGTGGATTTATGTCAGTTCAGGCTTGCGCCGCACTGGTCACAAAAGTTAGCGCCAGGAACAATCTCTTGCCCGCATTGACTGCAGAATCTTGGTGTGCCGCCGGTTGTGAATGTGTCAGGTAGGGCCAGATCTTTGTCTTGATCGGCGATGAACAACCAGTCGATATCTTCCTCGTCTTCGCACAAACCAATCGAGCCCCCATCAGACACAACGTAGAAGCTGTCTTCATCAATCGGGTCTTCGGCATCGCTGGTTTGCGCCAGTACCAACAAACCTTCTGAGGCATACGCCGTATCGGAATTGATAAAAGACCACTGACCCGAAAGGCTTGTGGCATATTCGGCTGCGTCGTGCAGAGAGTTAAACTGTTTCATAAAAACTTCCTTATGTGATCATATTGTACAATATGTAAACTTGCACTACAGCAGTGGCTACCCTATTTGACGCACCGCATCTCCCACCGCATCGGCAAGGCCTTCCGGCGTGAAGCCTAACGATTCAAGACTGCTTTCCAGATCCGTCAATGAGACCGGGCTATCAATGTCCAACTGACGGCGACACATTTCAACCGAGACACGCAACCTTTCAGGAATTTTACTGGCCTGCGCACCGCCTCTTCTTGCCACATCCCTTGGATTAATGCAATGGTCAAACTGTTTGGTCAGCTGGCGATAGCCCTCCATTTTCTGGCCCACAGCGTCTGCCAACATCCGCTGCCGGTTGGATGGGTCAGCAATATTCACGGCTTTTTCCAGCAGTGCATGGCCCCGCTCAAACCACTCCTTACCTTTATTGGCAACCGTTGTCGCGACTTTATCAGGATTGTCCAGCGCCATGCCATGATAGGTTTTATCCAGCATTTTCTTCAGGTCAGTGCCATAGCTTTCGGCATGACCCAGCACGTCTTCAATAACGGTTTGATCGGTTTTTTGGCCATAACGACCCGAAAAACCCGCATCCTTATTCTTGAACCCTTTTGAAGCCTCAAAGAAACTGTCGTTATAGATCTGTTCGGTCATGCCCTGATCAAAAAAGACATGTTCGCCTTTGGAGTTAACATAATAGGCGGTCCAATCACGATCGATGGTGGTTTTCCTGCCGCGCTGCATAAGCGACTGTGAAGAGGAACTGGCATTCAGAATTTGAATTTTAGCTGTCGGAATCCCCGTTATGGAAGCGAGCTTTTCTTTGGCAAGGGTGTCGGCACGGTTGTAAAACACACCCAATGTTTCATTAAATGATTTACGCACGGAATCCAGACTTTCATCTTTATAATTCTGCAACGCATACATGGCCAACTTGTTTTGCTGAACGCTGATGGTCATGTCATTAAGCAGTTTTCGATTGGCTTCGCTGGGGTTCAGCTCGAATTGCCAGGCCGCAGCCTGTAAATTCTCCACTTGCTGTTTGGCAAACAGCTTGCCTTCACGTAGCGCCTCATCCAGCTCGATTTGGCCGGCTGTCTTGCTTAATCTTCTGCGTCCGGTTTCCAACAGCAGGCTTGCCTGGCTGGCGGCCTGCTTGCCGGCCTTGACAGAGTCCTCAATCGCGGTACGGGTATTCTTGCCACTGATTGCGGTTGTGAAGCGTGCCATACTATCAGCGACATTTTCTTTCGCTTCACGCATGGCTCGCTTCGCTTCAGGACTGCCGGCCACTTTTTTAAGTTTGTCCAAACCGGCATTCATTGCCTTGTCGGAAAGATACTCAAGAGTGACAACTTTAACGCCCACATAGAAGGCCCCCCAGGCGCTATCACCGCCGCTGTCCACATACGCTTTCATATCGCGTGCGACCTCCAGGGAGGTGAAGACCACATCGGAGCAACCCAATGTGGTCACACCCAGTGCCATGCGACCCATAAAGCCCAAGGATTGCTCGACGGATTCTGCCGTTTGCAAATAGCTTTCTATATAAAGCTTCACTTCATCGGCAAAGGTCACGGTCTGGGCCTGTGCATTGGCCCCAGCAACCGTTCCTTGCAAAAAACCACCCCAGGTCTGCTTGACGATTTCCACTTGCCGTGCGTCATAGCCATAAGCTTCGTCATAACCGTCCAGCATGACATCGATGAACTTAACCAATGGAAACAGCTTATTCAGGTAGTTCATCTCCCAAATCAGGGTACGAATACGTTGCAGACGTTCGGTGATGTACGCATCCGCTTTCAGCATTGCCATACCGTCTGCCATATCCCTGGACTGGCGCAAAGGCTGGGAACACAGCAGCACTTCTTTTTCAACAATGTACTTTTCATCACCATATGTAGTGGCAAGACGCACCTTGACCCTGAACCGGCTGGGTGCATCCAACGCACCTTTGCAACAGCGAAAAATCAAGGCACGACCTCCTCCTGTCACCTCGTCCATCATTTGACATTGAATGGCGAGCTTTTCCAGCATCGGCTGATCAGCCTCGTGCACGGCCTGAAGCTGGAAGTCCAGACTGTCAGGTGCAATCTGCAAAAGGCTATGGGCTTGCGGATCCCAATCAAACAGCGTGATCATCGCCTTGGACTCGGCAGGCACATACTGCTTGTCTGCCACCGTAAACAGGAATTTATTGCTGCGATGTTTATGCGAGTCATAAGGCTCTACATAACAGGCAATCGAACTGACATCAAGCCTCAACCCCATATGAAAACGGTATATCGGCAAAGTCCCGGTCAGGCTTTGCCCACCACTGACCGCCTTGACTTCCAGGGTATAAGAATCATAATCACCGGCATTGCCACCCGTCTTCTTTTTCTCGGTAATCACGGCATAGTATAGACCCGGCTCGTCTGCAGCCTCTACCGTCACACCATACCCGTCATCACGAATAATACAGGCGGTCACCACCGCGTCTTTACCCATCCCCAACACGGCAAAAGGCAGGCGTTCCGTTTTATCATGGCAGGCCGGCAAAGTAAGGTTGTCCTGGGCGAATACAATTTTTTCTTCCTCAATCTGAAAAACCACATGGTTGGTAAAACTGCCGCCCTCGCTCATGAAACAGAAAGAAACCCGTGCCTGGTCGGGAATTGATTCACCACTGGCAGGTGCTTCCACCTGTGCTGTCTTATAGTCGCCCGCCATGCTTTGCCCACTGATTTGCAAATAATAAGGTGAGCTGATATGGATTTTTGCCGTCAAGTCATGACGGGTATTTTCCTGGCCCTCGGGGGTGATTTCAACAATACGGGCATAAATCGGCACTTTTTTACCCACAGCCAGTGTATTCCCAAAATCCTTGCGAATTCGCATTTCATAGCGATTGGGGTTGTCCTCGGGCGCTTCCTTTTCTTCATTTTGTGGTTTCTTTTTGCGCCTGTTTCTACGCCAGGCAGCGGCGGCACCACCCCCGATAAGGATGCCCGCAATGGCGGCAGGAATCAGGATACCGGTTTCGCCAGCACTTTCATCGGCATCGGTGGTCACCTCGGCATGGACAGCATCAGTCACTTCAAGCCAGAAACTGAACGTGAGCATGCCGCTGCCTCCCCAATAGGTGTTCTCCAACACCCTCCGCATTTCGCTATAGGCCGACTTGTCGTTATAAGTTTGGACACTGCCATCAGTGTCTTTTTGCGATATGTCCAGATCCAGCTCATAAAAAATTGCCGGCTTACCATAATAATCACGGCCAAGTTCCAGTTTGAGCCACCCGCTAACGGCATGCCAAGGCTTAAGGTCCGTCACAAAGCGATCAAACGTAATTTTGACCGGCTCACCCACCTTCAGGGTCACATCATTTAATTTTTTATGGGTGCCGTCCGCATCAGGACTCTTCTTAATGGCGGAGGTAATATTCACAAAACGAAGTTTCACCGATTCAAGATCACGACTATTCTCCAGTATTTGTGCCTGAGCAGGACAGAAAATCGCAACGGTAAACAGTAGAGCCAACAATATTCTTAAAAATGAATGTGTTTTCATGCCCGTCATTTCACTATCCTTTTAGCCAGCTCACGAATCACATGGGTGAGTAAAGACTTTTGCCCCTCTGTCATGGCAATACGCATTTCACCTGCGTTGTCGGACGCGCTAACCGTCTGGTCAAGTAGCGCTGACAAAGCCTTTTTCACCGGATGGACCGCTTCTTTTTTAACTGCCGTGGCTGCTGTTTCTTTAGCTTTTTCTTTGGCTTTGGCTTTTTCCGTGGTTCTCTGTTTGGTTTTTTCTACCCCCTCTTCCGCCGCCGTGATTGATGCGGCCGGAACTTTGGTGGTTCTCTGTTTGGTTTTTTCTACCCCCTCTTCCGTGATGTGCTCTTTTTGTGCTGCTTCAACATTAGGTGGCAGATCACTCACCTGAACAGAAATAACAGGCTCACTGACAGGGATGTCAACCGTTAATGCCCGCCCAACCCCGGCACCGCATTTCGGGCAGAATTTCATCCCCGTCTTCAACGACGCACCACAGCGGTCACACTGTATTTTTAGTGGTGCAGCCTGTTCAATTCCCGGCAGGGCATGGCCACATTTCATGCAAAATTTGGCACCTTCGTGCAACGCGGTTCCACATTTCATACAGAATTTTGCCATTACCCCACTCCATTCCCGTTAAAAAAACACCTTGTCAGACCCTGATCAGGGACGCGTCATGGCCACCAAGCCGTCAGTACCATCAGGCAACGTCAGGGTACCCACCGCATATTGCGCCCCTTTGTAAGAATAGAACTGCTTGATACTAAGATTCATCGGGCCATACCCGTATAAAGTCCCGTTTTTCCAGTTCATGTTCAGCACCGTGTCTTCCATACTGGTTTCATCAATGTCCTGATCGCCTGCAAACATATGAGACCAATCAAGGATCACGGCACCATTACCCTCTGCCCCAGACAAGGTGAGTGTTAGGAAATCGTACAGCCGGCCCGTGTCTTTACCCTCGGGGTCATAAATAAACAGGCATTTCCAGTTTGCGGCAAGGTTGTTGAAATCGGTTTCTTTAATAGCCCCTTTGGGTACACCGTTCTTTTCAACATCATTTAAATACCACCGAAAATCCTCAATTGAGGGCCGTTCAGTGGTGGAAAGACTGATTCCGTTAACCGGACGGTTTTGCGTTGCCTGTGCCTGTGCAGGCTGGGCAAACAAAATGACACCCGTCATCATCATGGCGGCGCCGGCCATGAGTGCTTTTGCAGCGGTACCGGCTTTTTTCTGACCGACATTATTGGGCCGGTTTTCTTCACTTTTTTGACTATACATGAGTTTTCCTTTTTGCTTGATTGCTTGATTTGGCAGGCCTGATCAGTTCAGCTTTGCACCACATTCATCACAAAAGTTGGCGCCAGGCGCAAGACGATGACCGCATTGGGAACAAAAGCAATTGTCTGTTGAGGCTGAATAAACATCGGGCAGAACAGTGTCTTTTTCAGCATTCGCAATAAACAACCAGTCTATATCTTCCGCATCTTCGCAAAGACCGATTGAGCCGCCTGAGGACACCAGATAAAAGTTATCCTCATCGATCGGGTCTTCTTCATCGCTGGTTTGGGCAAGTGGCAGCAGACTTTCTTTCTCATAGGTCTCACTCGTATTGGCAAAATGCCAGCCATCAGACAGGGTAACGGCATATTCGGCGGCTTCCCGCAGGGAATTGAAGGGTTTCATGGAAATGTTCCTTATTTATTTGAATAGTAAATTGTCACACCGTTTGCAACGATCATTCTTGATGGGATTCATCATTGAGCAGACATTGCAGTAAATGATGCGATCTTTCGACTTGTCATATTTCTCATAGGTACCAAAGGCCGGATGGTAACGCACCCGATCTCCCACGGACAGATAGTCGTACATATGATTTCCGCTGTCCTTTTCAACAATCGTTTTTTTCTTGCCGTCCTGGGTTCTGATGACAGTCGTATACTCAATATAGGTACTGTCATTACTGTCCTCACTGCTTCGGCGTTCACTGCGTTCTTTACGGGTTTTATCCTCTACAACCCCTTCCCACATTGGCCTGCTGGCGCGGCGAAGCGCGAACAAATTCACGATAAACATAACCAGCGCAATACCCACACCAATGACGACCGCCTCTGTAAAAGGCAGATCCTCAACCAGAAGGCCTGCAACCGGAAAGCCGATGAGCGGCACCAGTGTGAGTACCCACAGACAGCCAATGCCGGTTTTACGGTTTTTCCGGGCCGCCTCCAAGATGTCAGGGTGATCACAATAATTGGAAAAACCCGCCCTGACGGGAAAATTGGGGAAACCCGACTCTGGCGCGGGCATGGCCTGCCCGTCGCGATCAGCACCGGCATTCAAAATCCGGGTGCCACAATTTGTACAGAAGACAGCGTCTTTCACCAGGGCTTTACCACAGTTTGTACAAAACATTTGTGCGTTATTCCTTAGTTTTACAGGATGGTGGTCTGGTTGCTTTACCGGCCGCCGGTTTGTTTTTTTCTGCCGTTTTACTGTCCCGCTCACCAGCAGTAGCAAAAGCAGGTAAGCCAGTGGAGCAAAAGTATGGTAAATGATAGCCAGCGCCCCCATCTCATCAAAATCGCTTAGCGCACTGGGTTTATTGATATAAGGAAAGAAAGGCAAATAAAGAATTCGCTCAGCCCGCGTGCCCCCCTTTGGAAGGCGTGGCCAGACCTCATCGCTGGCATAAATGACATACCCCCGGTACTGCTTTCCATTCGCGGTAAAATAGTAACCTTTGGAAATCGTGCGGGAACGGTTTTGCCCTGCGCTCCGGTCATCAAGGCGACTATCATAACTGTCTACCGTACCCATCGTGGCCTGCCCCCAAAGTCCCAATGCAAGTGTACTCAAGCTGATATACATGGCAAATAACAAACAGGCGTATATCAAAAGGCGGATTGGCCAGGGGATGTTATTGTTTTTTATCTTTGTCACGCAGCAAGCTCCTCTGAAGTGGTACACCTGGAAAAAACATAGCTCCCATCATTGGCTAAAAAAACTTAATATATTTACAACAAGATACACTAAGCTATCATGAACGTCAGCAGAAAATTCAATCCATGGCATTTTTTAACAGATACCCTTATCGTATTTTCTGCTTTTTATTGTCATTTTTAAGGAAGTAGTCATGAATACCCGTTTCTATCTTGTTTTCGCCGCGCTCAGTTGCCTGATTTCGGTTGCCTTTGGCGCTTTTGGTGCCCATGCCCTGAAAGCGATGGTAACTCCCGAAAGACTGACAGTATGGCATACGGGTGTGCTGTATCAAATGACGCATAGCCTGGGATTGTTTATGCTGGTGGCCGTCAGCGCCTGGCTTGCGCCGGTCTGGCAAAAATGGGCGGCCCGTTTTCTGGTGGCAGGCATTGTCATTTTTAGTGGCAGCCTTTATTTACTGGTCTTGACAGACACGCCCACGCTCGGTGCCATCACTCCTATTGGCGGGGTCAGCTTTTTGCTGGGCTGGTTGCTGCTGGCGCTGGCTGCCCTGAAAAAACAGGCATGAAAAGCATAAAAAACCCCGTACACTGCCAATGGCAAGAGACGGGGTTATTGCAGCGGTTGCCCACCTTCACAAAAACAAGATGGATAATCGCTTTGCTTTCAGCAAATATCAACTAAAGCAGCACAGCAAGCTATCCTAGGCAAAAGCGGAAACATCCACTTTCACACCGGTTTTTGACTGCAGTTCCTCAACAGTGACGCCGGGCGCCAGTTCAAGCAGTTTCAAACCATTTTGAGTGACTTCCAGCACACCCAGATCAGTGATGATCATGTTCACCACCCCTAAACCGGTCAGGGGCAAGGTACACTCAGGCAAGATCTTAAGGTCTTCGGTGCCATCTTTCTTGCGTGCAACATGTTCCATTAAAACCAGTACCCGGCCAACTCCGGCTACCAGATCCATGGCTCCGCCCATGCCCTTGACCATTTTGCCCGGGATCATCCAGTTGGCCAAATCTCCCTTTTCAGACACCTGCATGGCGCCCAGAATGGCCAGATTGATTTTTCCACCACGAATCATGGCAAAAGAATCTGCCGATGAAAAAATGGAAGAACCCGGCAATGTGGTCACGGTTTGTTTACCTGCATTGATCAGATCAGGATCAATCTCATCTTCAGTAGGGAAAGGACCAATGCCCAGCAAACCATTTTCAGACTGCAGCCAGACTTCCATGTTGTCTGGCACATAATTGGCCACCAGGGTGGGCAAACCAATGCCCAGGTTGACATAAAAACCATCTTGCAATTCTTTGGCAGCACGCGCTGCCATCTCTTCACGACTCCAAGCCATTTTTTATTCTCCTTATGCCTGACGGACAGTACGTTGTTCAATGCGTTTTTCCGGGTTTTCATTCAGCACGATACGGTGGACGTAAATGCCGGGCAGATGTATCTGATCGGGATCCAGTTCGCCCGTTTCAACAATTTTCTCCACTTCCACCACAGTGATTTTTCCTGCCATTGCCACATTGGGGTTGAAATTGCGCGCCGTTTTATTGAATATCAGATTGCCACTGCGATCGGCGATATAGGCTTTCACCAATGACACATCGGGAGTAAGCGAACGCTCCATGACATATTGATGCCCGTCAAACTCGCGAATTTCCTTGCCTTCGGCAACCAGGGTACCCACCCCGGTACGGGTAAAAAAAGCCGGAATGCCGGCACCGCCAGCACGCAGCTTTTCGGCCAGGGTACCTTGCGGGGTAAATTCAAGTTCCAGCTCACCAGACAGATATTGCCTCTCGAACTCTTTGTTTTCACCCACGTAAGACGCAATCATTTTTTTGATTTGCCGTGTGGCCAGCAACTGGCCCAGACCAAAACCGTCTACACCGGCATTATTACTGACACAGGTAAGGTTTTGAACGCCCGTATCCCTGAGCGCAGCAATCAATGCCTCTGGAATGCCACATAAACCAAATCCTCCCACTCCTATCATTTGTCCGTCAGCGACAATGTCCTTTAAGGCCAGGCTGGCGCTTTGATACACCTTATCCATCTATTTTCCTTCGTATTAAATATAAAGCGGTCAATCGCTACAAATACCATGAATTACCCCTTTTCCTGAATTGGGGAATACACTAGAAACCACTACTCCTGGCCGAACAACTCCTGGATGATTTCACGCATTTGCTCGCTCCATGAGCAGGAACGGCCGGTCGCCAGATTGGACAAAACCAGAATCGAACGGGCTGAGGCATAAACAACACCTGGCTCACCCTCTTTTTCGATAGTGATTTTATGTTCCATGCTTGAACGGCCCATACGGGTTAATTCATGCATGACCAAAGCATTACCCGGATAATTCATGGGGCGCAGGAAATCACAGGAAAGATGGCCCACCACCACACCGGTACCCGCTTCAAAATAAGGCCTTATGGCATTAATGAATGCGATACGTGCTTCCTCCATGGCCCGAAAATAAACCGTATTGTTCAGGTGCCCCAGCATATCCATATCGCCCCAGCGCATGGCAAATGAAAAAGAGTGAATCCCATTACTAAAACTTCCCGCCAGATCTGCAGGCAAGCAGAAATTATCCATTTATGTCCTTTTGTTTTTAATACGCAATAAGCTGTTAACTCTATCAGATTTAGATTGACATTTTTTTTATCGTATGAATTTTGTTGTTTTTCACTGCATAAACCCACTCATTACAATACAATCATGGAATCTGGCAATTTACAATCTATAAAAGGAGTTGGCGCTCATGTCTGAACGCGAGTCAATGGAATATGATGTAGTGGTTGTGGGCGGAGGACCTGCCGGTCTTTCAACCGCCATCAAACTCAAGCAATTAAGCAACGAAAACAATAAAGATATTTCCGTCTGCGTACTGGAAAAAGGCGGTGAAATTGGTGCCCATATTCTTTCAGGCGCTGTCATGGATCCCCAGGCTCTTGACGAGCTGATTCCCGACTGGAAAGAAAAAGGTGCTCCGCTGGACACGGCCGTCAAGGAAGATGAGTTTCTTTTCCTTAGCGAAACCGGTGCCCGAAAAACACCCCACTGGATGCTGCCCCCCTGCTTCAAGAATGAAGGCAACTATATTGTCCGCCTGGGTGATGTCACCCGCTGGCTGGGCGAACAGGCTGAAAACCTGGGCGTGGATATATTCCCGGGGTTTGCCGCTACCGAAGTCCTGTACGACGACAACGGTGCTGTACGTGGCGTCGCCACAGGTGACATGGGTGTCAATCGTGATGGCAGCCATTCCGACCACTACCAGCCAGGCATGGAACTGCTGGCCAAATACACGATTTTTGCCGAAGGGGCACGTGGCCAGCTGGGTCGTCAACTCATTGAAAAATTCAAGCTGGACCAGGGTCGCGATCCGCAAAGCTATGGTATTGGCATTAAGGAAATGTGGGAAATCGACCCGGCAAAATCCAAACCGGGCCTGGTTATTCACACCTCAGGCTGGCCTCTGGATGCCGACACTTATGGCGGCACCTTCCTGTATCACCTTGATAACAACTTAGTGGTTGTGGGCATGGTGGTGGGCCTTGATTACGCCAACCCATGGCTGTCTCCTTTTGAGGAATTCCAGCGCTACAAGACACACCCCAGCATCAAGCCTTATTTTGAGAATGGCAAACGGATTGCCTATGGTGCACGAGCCCTTACCGCTGGCGGCCTGCTTTCCCTGCCCAAACTGGTATTCCCGGGTGGTGCCCTGGTGGGTTGTGAAGCCGGCTTCCTGAATGCATCGCGCATCAAAGGCAGTCATGCCGCCATCAAATCCGGCGCACTGGTTGCTCAGGCCCTGTACGATGCACTGGTTGCCGAACGCAGCCACGACATCTTAAGCGATTACCCCATCGCTTTCGAACAATCCTGGCTGTACCAAGAGCTGAACAAGGCACGCAACTTCAAGCAATGGTTCAAAAAAGGTCGTACCGTCGCCACCATTATGACCGGTGTAGAACAGCTGCTTTTCCAGGGCAAAATGCCATGGACCATTCACCGCACCAAGGCAGACCATGAATGCCTGAAGCCAGCCGCGGAATGTGCAAAAATTGAATACCCCAAACCGGATGGGAAAATCACTTTTGACCGTTTAAGCTCGGTTTTCATTTCCAACACCAACCATGATGAAAATGAACCGATTCACCTGACCCTGAAAAACCCCGATATTCCGGTTGAAACCAACCTGAAGGTTTATGCAGGGCCCGAACAGCGCTACTGCCCTGCCGGTGTTTACGAATTTATCAAAGACGATACCGGTGAGGATAAATTGCAAATCAACGCACAAAACTGCGTTCATTGCAAAACCTGTGATATTAAAGACCCAACCCAGAATATTGTCTGGGTAGCTCCGCAAGGTGGCGAGGGTCCCGTATACAGTGGCATGTAGTTACAAAAGTCCAATATGGCACGGTCTGGCCCAAATTGGGTCGACCGTGCCTGACAGGCAGCACTGAAAAATGGCATTCACCCATGAATTGCCCAAAACGCCATTCAAGTAATGGCGTTTTTTTCATGTTTTTTACCACAGATACAAACTTATACTTATTTGTTTATTCTCAATCAAATTAACAGCAAAAACATGAATAATAAAAGAATTTAATAACAAAAACGCCTATCTCCCTGCAAAAAGCAGCCAATCATTCACAATAAGATACTTTTTCTTGTGCACAACATTTTCATCTGTGCCAAACACGAAAAATCCGCCCTTCACGGCAACAACGCAAAGGGTAAGTTACTTGCGATGTTATTGATTTTTCTATAGAATTCACTAAGCTTTTTGGATAAAGCAAGTACGAATACCTTACACTTTTAATTATATGTTACGACTATGCATCCACAATTACCCACGCAACGCCGAGGGATAATGGCTTATTGCGGCCGTTTTCTACTCACAATTTCTTGCATCACTCTCAGTTCCCTTGCTTCCGCACAAAACGTTTCCGAAGATCCCATTCGGCAAATCGTCACCACGCAAAAATCCATTGCACTGAATCAGGCCATTGAGGTCAGCGACCAGTATCCCCTGCCCGGCACCAATATCAACTGGTCTCCCAAGCTGTCAGACCCTATTGGAGACCTGATTGTACAGGCCAAACTGGATCGTTCAAACAGGGACGCCTCCATCAGTATCAATAAATCCGGATCCAGTGAACTGGCTCAGGCAGCGCTGAACTATCTGGGCGTACGCTATCGTTTTGGTGGCACAACCCCCAGCACCGGTTTTGATTGCAGCGGCTTTATTTACTATACCGCCAGCAAATATATGGGGGTTAACCTGCCACGCAACTCGCAATCCATGGCAGGCATTGGCTTAAAGGTCTCCAAAGATGCGCTTAAACCCGGAGACCTGGTTTTCTTTAACACCCGTGGATTTTCCAATTCACATGTTGGTATTTATTTAGGTGCCAACAAATTCGTTCACTCTCCACGTTCCGGAACGGTTGTCCGCGTTGAAGACATGAGCAACGAATACTGGACAAAACGCTATAACGGGGCCCGACGTCTTGAAGGCCGCACCCTGGCTGCATACTAAGAGCCAGCATCAAAAAACAAAAAACCTCATCCGCGCAACGCTGATGAGGTTTTTTCATTCAGGCCGGGAAAGTTCATTGTTTCATGGTTAATAGGCTGATCCCAAACCCAAAACATCAATGCGCCACGCCCTGTCTTTTCGGACAACGCTCGCAGCACCTGTACCCGCATAGTGTCAAGGCCTGCTGCATGCTGCCTAACGAACGCCGGCATGCTACCACGGGAACCCCCGCACGCTGGGCCGCTGAACGAAAAGACCTCATCACATTATGGCCCAGAAAATCGGTCAACAAAATGACCATCTGTGTGCCACTGGGCAGTTGATAGGTTTTTTTCTGATGTGCAGAATCCCTGCCACTAATATGTTGCCTGATTTCAATATTATGCTCTTTAAGCAAACCGGGAATGTTTCCCAAACGATCTGCTCCTACAATTACCGCATTCATGCTCATCACTGATTCTCCTTTAGATGAGCTCAATTATAAATAAGAATCATTATCAATTACAAGTATTTTTGCAAGTACCCTGTTGTTTTACCACTAAGTGCGGAAAGCCCTGACACAGTGGTACCATACTCATAAGACGTCCATATTCTCTTATACAGAATAATGACAAGGCCATTGTGCCCGGATTGCAGGATCGATTCATCCGTTTTCTGCCAGGAGGTTTCCCGTGCCCCTCTTTCAGCGATTGCGTAACTGGCGCAAAAATACGATCAGTGCCTCCATACTGAAGGCTTTCAAGAAAGTATTGCCCCCAATGTCTTCCACAGAAAAAGAGGCTATTGAGGCGGGCACGGTTTGGTGGGAGGCCGAATTGTTCAGCGGGCGTCCCGACTGGCAAAAGCTGATGAATTATCCGGTCCCCACCCTGACTGTGCAAGAGCAGGCTTTTCTGGACAATGAAGTTGAACAGGCCTGCGCCCTGGTGAATGACTGGGAAGTCACCACCCAGGATATGGATTTACCTGAAGCCGCCTGGCAATACCTTAAAGACAATAAATTCCTGGGCATGATTATTCCGCAGGAATATGGGGGTCTGGGTTTTTCGGCCTTTGCCCACTCTGAAGTCATTACCAAACTGTCCACCCGAAACTCGGCCCTGGCGGTTTCTGTCATGGTACCCAATTCCCTGGGACCTGCCGAACTCCTGATTCATTACGGTACCCCGGAACAAAAAAATCACTACCTGCCACGTCTTGCCACTGGACAGGAAATTCCGGCCTTTGCCTTAACCAGTCCCTGGGCCGGGTCCGATGCCGCGGCCATTCCCGATAGCGGGGTGGTCTGCAAAGGCCTTTGGGAAGGTGAAGAGGTGCTGGGCATGCGCGTAAGCTGGGACAAACGCTACATTACCCTGGCACCCGTTTGCACCCTGCTGGGCCTGGCTTTCAAGCTGTATGATCCCGATGGATTGCTCGGTGAACAAAAAGAAATCGGCATAACCTGCGCCTTGGTACCACGCGACCATCCCGGTGTGGAAATCGGTCGGCGACATTTTCCGCTAAACGCCATGTTCATGAATGGCCCCACCCGGGGCAAAGATGTTTTCATGCCTCTGGATTTTATTATTGGTGGCCCGGCAATGGCAGGACAGGGATGGCGCATGCTGATGGAATGCCTGGCAGCCGGACGCGCCATTTCCCTGCCATCCTCCAATGTGGGCATGTCACAACTGGCCGTCCGCACGGTAGGTGCCTACGCTCGCATTCGTATCCAATTCAACCTGCCGATTGGGCATTTCGAAGGGGTTGAGGAAGTACTTGCCCGCATGGGCGCCAATACCTATGCCGGCAATGCCGTGCGCATCATGACCGCGGGTGCTGTTGATCTGGGCGAAAAGCCATCGGTGGTATCCTCTATTGCCAAATACCATGTGACCGAACGTGCCCGCAGTGTCATTAACGATGCCATGGATATTATTGGCGGCAAGGGAATCTGTCTGGGCCCCTCCAATTTTCTGGGCCGTGCCTATCAGCAAATCCCGATTGGCATTACGGTGGAAGGGGCCAATATCCTGACCCGCAACCTGATCATCTTCGGTCAGGGTGCCATTCGCTGTCACCCCTATCTGTTAAAGGAAATGCAGGCTGCCCAGGAACCGGACTCCGCGACATCCCTGGACAATTTCGACCGGCTTTTCTGGCAGCATGTCGGCTTCAGTGTCCGCAATGGTCTGCGAACCCTGGCCAGTGGCCTGTTCGGGGCCCGGATATTTACCCTGCGTCACCAGGCCGCCGCCGAAACCAAGAGCTACTACCAACACCTTACCCGGCTTTCTGGCGCACTGGCTTTCATGGCCGACGTGACCATGCTTGCCATGGGGGGCAGCCTGAAACGCCGTGAAAAAATATCGGCCCGGCTGGGCGATGTCCTGGCCCAGCTTTATATTGCCTCTTGCGTACTGAAACAATATGAAAGCCATGGTCGCCAGCAGGATGAGCTGCCATTTGTGCACAAAGCCGTCCAGCAATGCCTGTTTGAGGCACAAACAGCCTTGCTGCAAACCTGCCGCAATTTCCCGAACCGGAACATTGGCCTGCTGTTACGCCTGGTCAGTTTTCCCTGGGGCGCATCATTTTCCGTTCCGGCTGATGCGCTTGACCACCCCATTTGCGAACAGCTGATGCAACCGGGCAGCACCCGTGACCGCCTGACCGCCAACTGTTACTGCCCCACCCATCCTGAAGACCCGGTTAGCGCCATCGAACTGGCACTGGTTTATGCCATCAAGGCCGAACCGGTTGAAGCCAAAATCCGACAAGATGAAAAAAACGGCCTCTTCAAAAATCACCCCGAGGCCAACGTCCGGGACATAGCCCGGCTGGCCTTTGACATGAACCGGATCAGTGCCGAAGAATATGAGCTGCTGGCCACCCGTAACCGGCTCAGGGACACCGTAATCCATGTGGATGACTTCCCCGGTGAGCTGCGAAACCCTGCTGCGTTCATGAATCTCGGGAATACCCGTCAAGGAGACCCAAAATGACATTCCAGTCCGTCTATATTATTGATGGTGCCAGAACCCCGTTTCTGAAAGCACGTAATGCGCCGGGCCCTTTTTCGGCCAGCGAACTGGCCGTACAAACCAGCCGCTGCCTTTTGCTGCGCCAATCCTTCAGTGCCGCTGAACTGGATGAAGTGATTGTTGGCTGCGCTTCCCCTTCTGCCGATGAAACCAATATCGGCCGGGTTATTGGCCTGCGTATTGGCACGGGTGATAAGGTACCCGCCTGGACGGTCATGCGCAATTGTGCCTCGGGCATGCAGGCGCTGGATTCGGCACTGCTCAACATACAAAGCGGACGCTCGCACCTGGTGCTGGCTGCCGGCACCGACGCCCTATCCCATGCGCCCATCCTGTTTTCCGACAAAATGGTGAATTGGCTCAGTCAATGGAATGCCGCCAAAAGCACGGGACAGAAACTGCAGGCCCTGCGCAGCTTCAGGCCTGTCTACCTGGCACCGGTCATTGGCCTGCTAAAAGGCCTGAAAGACCCGGTCATTGGTATTTCCATGGGCCAAACCGCTGAAAACCTGGCCTGGAAATTTAACATTACCCGTCAGGAAATGGACGCCTACAGCGCACGCAGCCATCAACGGACTATTGAGGCGCAAAACCGCAAGCAGTTTGCCGAAATCACCCCCATCATCGATGCCCAAGGCAATCTTTATAGTGACGATGACGGGGTTCGACGCGACTCCACTCCCGACAAACTGGCCAAACTGAAAGCCGTTTTCGACCGTCCTAGCGGCAACATTACAGCCGGCAACAGCTCTCAGGTCAGTGATGGCGCTGCCGCCCTCATCCTGGCCTCGGAAGAGGCCGTCATAAAATGGGACTTGCACCCCTTGGGAAAAATCACCGACTGCCAATGGGCCGCCCTTGACCCGGCTCAAATGGGGCTGGGTCCCGTACATGCCAGCATCCCACTGCTGCAACGCAATGGTTTAAGCTTGCATGATCTCGATCTGTGGGAAATCAATGAAGCTTTTGCCGCTCAGGTACTTGGCTGCATCCGTGCCTTTGAAAGCGACGCGTATTGCCAGGAACATTTCAACACCCCGGCCTGGGGTACCCTGGATCAGGAAAAACTGAATGTGGATGGCGGCGCGATTGCGATTGGCCACCCGGTTGGCGCTTCGGGTGCCCGCATCGTTTTGCACCTGTTACATGCCCTGCGGGCACGCAGGCTGCGTAGGGGAATTGCAACGATTTGCATTGGCGGCGGCCAGGGTGGCGCCATGTTGATTGAAACCATGGGGGATAAGGCATGAATACCGCGTTGAATTTGAACAACTGGTCACTGCAAATTGATGACAGACAAATTGCCTGGCTCAGCATCAACTGCCCCGAACGCAGCATGAATGCGCTCTCTACCCAAGTCATGAAGGAGCTGAAAACAGCCCTTGACCATCTGGGCTCGCAAACCATCAAGGGCCTGGTCTTTTTATCAGGCAAAAACAACGGCTTTATTGCCGGCGCCGATATCAATGAATTTTCCGGTATCAGCAGCCCCGAGGGCGGCAAGCCACTGATTGAAAGCGGCTGGAACCTGTTCAACCGCATTGAAAAACTGCCCTTTCCCACCCTTGCACTCATTCATGGGGCCTGTCTGGGCGGTGGTCTGGAACTGGCCCTTGCCTGCACATACCGCATTTTGATTGACACACCCAAACCCGCCCTTGGCCTGCCCGAAGTCATGCTGGGCATTTATCCTAGCTGGGGCGGCCTGCAACGGCTGCCTGCCTTGATTGGCCCGCAAGAGGCCTTAAACATGATATTGAGCGGCAGAACCCAGGATGCCCGCAAGGCAAAAGCACTGGGGCTGGTTGACTGGGTGGTTGCCCCGCGCGTGGCCCGCCAAAGCGCCGCTGAATGGGTGCTGTCGGGACGCCCGCGCCGCCAGGCCAGGGGGTTGGCCAAATGGCTTAACAGGCAGCCCCTTAAGAAGCTGGTTGCGCACCAGGCCCGAAAAACCGTGCTCAGCAAAGACCCCGATGCCCATTACCCCGCCCCCCGGTCGATTATTGATTTATGGGAACAGCACAATGGTGATGGCCTGGCCGCGCCAGACATTGTCAACCGGCTGTTGAACTCGCCGGTAACCGCCAACCTGATCCGGGTTTTTCACCTGCAGGAAAGGCTCAAGGCATTTGGCAAGCAAAGCGGCCTGCCACCGGTATTGCATATCCATGTGATTGGAGCTGGTGTCATGGGCGGCGGCATTGCGGCCTGGTGCGCCTTGCAAGGCATCAAAACCACCTTGCAGGACACCGACTACAGCCGCATTGCCAGCGCCTTCAAGGCCGCTGCCCCGCTCTTTGCCCGCAAAGACCGACTAACCGCCCAGGCTGCCCGCGACAGACTGATTCCTGACCCCGAAGGGCATGGTATTACCACCGCCGACCTGGTGATTGAAGCCATTTATGAAGACGAGCAAGCCAAACAGACCCTTTACCAGCAACTTGAAGCGCGCATGAAGCCGGATGCCATTCTGGCCAGCAATACCTCCAGCCTGTCAATTCAGGCATTACGCACCGGCCTGAAACGGCCTGAACATTTTCTGGGTATTCACTTTTTTAATCCCGTGTCAAAAATGCCACTGGTTGAAATTGTGCATACCGAAGGCATCAGCCAGCAAACCATTGACCGTGCCTGCGCCTTTGCAGGCCAAATCGGCAAACTGCCATTGCCCGTGCAGGACACCCCCGGCTTCCTGGTCAATGCAGTGTTGGCCCCCTATATGCTGGAAGCCATGCAGTGCATTGACGAGGGTATAGACCCTGAAGTGATTGACACCGCCATGCTCAAATTCGGTATGCCCATGGGACCAATCGAACTGGCCGATACGGTAGGACTGGATATTGCCCTGGCAGCGGGCAAACAATTATCGGCAGATAAACCCGTCCCCAACTGTCTTACCCGTCTGGTGGAGCAAAAAAAACTGGGCATCAAGACAGGTGAAGGCTTTTATAACTGGAAAAACAGAAAACACGGCAACCGTTCGAGTAAACCTGTTCCGGATGGATTGGCCCAGCGCCTGATTACACCATTCATTGAACAGGCCAAACGACAAACCGAAAAAGGCATTACCCAGGATGCCGATCTGACCGATGCGGGCATCATTTTTGGCACCGGATTTGCCCCATTCAGAGGAGGACCGCTTCATTACAGCAAAACCGGTTGCGGGAAAATCCGCTGAAAACACGATTATCGGGCTCGGCTATACTTAGCGGTAAATACCAGTGATAACAAGAGGACGGAAGAGGGACAGAATGATGAAAAAAACATGGCTTACCAACTATCCACCGGGCGTCCCGGCTGACATTGATGCTACCTGCTACTCATCATTGGTGGACATCTTCAAGCAGAGCTGTCAGAAATTCGCTCCTTTAACCGCCTATATCTCCATGGGCAAAAGTCTTAGCTATGCCCAACTGTCCAGCCAATCCAGAAATTTTGCCGCCTGGCTGCAAAGCCGGGGCATCAAACCGGGCACCCGCATTGCCCTGATGATGCCCAACCTGTTCCAGTACCCGGTTTGCCTGTTTGGCGCCTTGCAGGCCGGTTGTACCGTGGTTAATTGCAACCCCCTGTACACGGCCCATGAGCTTGAACATCAGCTGAATGACTCGGAGGCTGAAGTCATTGTTATTGTTGAAAACTTTGCCGCCACCCTGCAGGCAGCACTGCCAAACCTGAGTTCGCTGAAAACCATCATCGTAACCTCTATTGGCGAAATGCTGGGACTAAAAGGGCATTTCATGAATTTCATGGTGCGACACATAAAGCATCGGGTGCCCAAATGGTCGCTGCCCAATCCTGTCCGGTTAAAATCCGTTTTAAACGGATCCGGCAAACTGCCCTTTACGCCCCCGACTCTGGGCCATAACGACATTGCCTTTTTACAATATACCGGTGGCACAACCGGGGTTGCCAAAGGAGCCATGCTAAGTCATGGGAATATGGTGGCCAATGTCTGCCAGGCCTGCGCCTGGGTAAAGCCACATACCGCCGAGGGTAAAGACTTTATTATTACCGCCCTGCCGCTCTACCATATCTTTGCCCTCACGGCCAACTGCCTGACCTTCCTGATGCTGGGAGCGCGTAATCTGCTGATCCTGAACCCGCGCGACGTGCCCGCCCTTGTCAGGGAAATTGGACAATACCCGTTTACCGCCATTACCGGTGTCAATACCCTGTTCAATGCCTTGCTGAATGATGAAAATTTTAGCAATCTTGATTTCAGCCATTTGCACTTTACGCTGGGTGGTGGCATGGCAGTACAGCGTCCGGTTGCCGAACGCTGGAAAATAATTACGGGCAAACCACTCACACAGGCTTATGGCTTAACCGAAACCTCGCCTGCGGTCACTATTAATCCGCTGGAACTGTCTGAATTCAATGGTTCAATCGGATTACCCCTTCCCTCAACCGAACTGTCCATTCGTGATGATAATGGTCGTGAAATGGGCACGGGAGATATCGGAGAAATCTGTATCAAAGGCCCGCAAGTCATGAAAGGTTACTGGAACAATCCTGAAGAAACCCAAAAGATTTTTGACCCGGACGGTTTCCTGCATACCGGAGACATGGGCTATGTAGATGCAGAAGGATTTGTCTATCTGGTTGACCGGAAAAAAGACCTCATTATTGTCTCGGGTTTCAATGTATACCCTAACGAAATTGAAGAGGTCGTAGCCAGCCACCCCGACGTACGGGAAGTGGCGGCCATCGGTGTTGACAACGGTGCGGCCGGAGAAATCGTGAAAATATTCGTGGTGCGAAAAAGCCCGTCGCTGACAGAAAAACAATTGATTGATTTCTGCCGCCAAAGCCTGACGGCCTACAAAGTCCCCAAACTGGTGGAGTTCAGGGATGAACTGCCCAAAACCAATGTAGGCAAAATCCTGCGACGGGCACTCAAAGAATAGATAAACCGGCCTTTACTCGACACTATCAAAAGTCACTTCGCTGTCAATATTTTCACGGGTCAGGTTGGGGGCGCACATGCTCAGGAATGCATACACATAATCCCGTAAAAACGTCCCTTTTTTCAGACCGATGCGGGTCACGTGCTCACCAAACAAATGCCCCACAGGAATACCCACCAGTCCGGGATCTCTTCTGGGGTCAAAGGCCACCCCCGCAATAATACCCACGCCCATTTCAACATCGACATAAGTTTTGATCACGTCGGCATCAAGCGCCTCCAGAACAATATCAGGCACAATGCCCTTGCTGGCAAAAGCACTGTCTATCGAATTGCGGCCCGTAAACGCACGATCATAGGTAATGATGGGGTACTGCGCCACCTGCTCAAGGGTAATGTTTTTAGCCTGGGTTGAGGTCAGACTGGTCAGAGGATGATCAGGCGGTACAACCAGCGTGTGTTCCCATGAATAACAAGGCAAAGTGGTCAGGCCCTCGACATTGGCCAATGTTTCGGTAGCCAGGGCCAGATCAGCCTGTTCCTGCAAAACCATATTGGCCAGTTGCGAAGGACTGCCTTCGGCCAGCGACACACGCACCTTGGGAAAACGCTTTCTGAACTCAGGAATCACCTTGGGCAGGAAATAACGGGCCTGTGTATGCGTACAGCCAATCACCAGGCTTCCCTCATCGCGCTTGGCAAACTCATCACTGACTTTTTTCAGGTTGTCCACTTCACGCATGATGCGGTCAATAATGCCGGCAACGGCAGCGCCCGGCTTGGTCAAGCCCTTGATGCGCTTGCCATGCCGCTCAAAAACCTTAATACCCAATTCATCTTCGAATTCGATGATGGCCTTGGAAACCCCCGGCTGGGAGGTAAACAAAATCCGGGAGGCTTCCGTCAAATTGAAATTTCTTCGGATGGTTTCCCGGATAAAACGAAATTGCTGTAAGTTCATAGCGATCTATCCTTAATTTAGATAGATTATAAGTTATATAAGAGTTTATGTTTATAACTTATGGCTATATATTTATATTTTCTATTGCTTAGGCTTTTTGAGTGTTAAACGTTTGCGGAACAAATACACACACAGTAAAAACACGGTACCATGCAACAAGATCATGCCAGCCATCATGTCTATTTTATCGCTGCTAATCCACCCCCTGACCAGATTCATGGTATTCATGTAAAGCAAACCAATCAGCCCGGCCAGCACCAAATCGCCAGAGCGGCCAAGCCGCGGATTCACCGCCCCCAGCGGAATGGCCAGCAAGGCCAGATTAAGCGCAGCCAATGGCAATGAAATACGCCACATGATTTGTGAATCGCTTTTACTGGTTTGATCCTCGAACAGGCTGCCCGTTGGCCTTGCTTTCATCACATTCAGCGCTGCATTCCGGATATTTTCTTCGGTATTTTCTCCACCCTTGCTTTCAAGACGCATGGTGTAATTGTCAAACTTGATCATTCGAAACTCGGCACTGCCGGGTTTCATGTCATAACGGTTACCGGGACCAAGCACCAAAAAACGATCGCCATTATCTTCTTCACGCAATTTTGCATTATCGGCAGTAATGGTGCTATACCAATGCTCGTCCTCAACCCTGGCAAACACTTTGCCCATTTCATGCTCAGGATCGGTGGGTTCCTCTATGAAGAACACCCGTTTACCCTGCTCGGACTCAATAAACTGGCCAAACGCGATTTTGGCAATCTCCGAGCGCTGTTCAAAGCGCTGCCGGTACTCTTCTATTTGTCGATATGCCCAAGGCGAAGCCTGCAGGGTAAGCACGGCAATCAGCACGCAAACCGGAAGCGCCACCCGCAAGACCGGTCGAATCCAGTCAAGCAGGGAAACACCGCTGGCAAACCACACCACCATTTCAGATTCCCGATAATTGCGTGAAATGGTTGACAAGACGGCAATAAACAGGGAAACGGATAGTATGGTTGGCAGTGCCGTAATACTGGACAGGGCGGCAATACCAAATACAATATCGGCACCAATGCTGCCTGCGGCGGCTTGCCCCAACAGCCTGACTAGTAATACACTTAGCCATACAACGATAAGCGTGGAAAACACGATACCGATATGGCTGCTTATTTCAGCGACAACCGATCGTTTAAATAGCGACATGATTCATCTTGCGAGATAATAAACGTCTTTATTGACGCCTTAGGTAAATAAAAATGGAATTTAACACACAATCAACCCGATCATTACAACAACTCAAGGCTGCCGCCCTGTTCATTGGCGTCTACACCGATGGCCAGTTAAGCGAAGCGGCTGACATCATCAACCGCGCCAGCTACGAAAGCATAAGCACCGTACTTAAAAAAGAATTCAAGGCTGCCGTAGGCAGTATATTGGTATTGCGCAATCTGGAAGGTGTCAAGGCTGAACGTGTTATTTTGGTTGGCCTGGGCAAAAAGGAAGATTATAACGCGAATGCCCTGCTCAAGGCACATGCCGGCATTGCAGCCTATTGCATCGAAACCTCACTGACCGATGCAACAAGCACCCTGCTCGAAGAGCCCTGCCAGGAACTGGACATTAAAACACGCGCACGTCTGGCCGCCCGCGCCATTGGCAATGCGCTATACCAATATGACGGCACGTTCAGCATGGCAAACCGTCCCACCCCCTATCCGCTTAAAAAAATCACCTTCATTACCGAACGTAAAGATGACAAACAGGCCAAAATGGGTGCGGAACAAGGTGCTGCCATTGCCAATGGCATGATTGCAACCCGCCAGTTGGGCAACCTGCCTGCCAATATCTGCACCCCCACTTATTTGGGTGAACAGGCCAAAATGCTGGCCAAGGAATTCAAATCCATCAAGGCTGAAGTCCTTGAAAAGAAACAGATCGAAGCGCTTAAAATGGGCTCTTTCCTGTCTGTGGCTGCCGGCTCCGACCAGCCACCACGCTTTATCGTGCTGAAATACACCGCTGCCAACAACACCAAAAAAGATGAAGGCCCGATTGTCCTGGTAGGTAAAGGCGTTACTTTTGATACCGGTGGCATTTCCCTTAAGCCAGGCCTGGGCATGGATGAAATGAAATTCGACATGTGCGGTGCCGCCAGCGTTTTTGGCGTTTTAAGGGCCATCGCCGAAATCGGCCTGACCCGGGATGTGATTGGTATTATTCCCGCCACCGAAAATATGCCTAATGGTAAAGCCACCAAACCCGGTGATGTCATTACCAGCATGTCCGGCCAAACCATTGAAGTCCTGAATACCGATGCCGAAGGTCGCCTGATCCTGTGTGATGCCCTGACCTATGCTGAACGCTTCAAACCATCAGCCGTCATTGATATTGCCACCCTGACCGGTGCCTGCGTGGTGGCGCTGGGCCATGTCAATAGCGGCCTGTTTGCCAGCGATGACACCCTTGCCGAGCAATTGCTGGCCGCCAGCAAACAGGCACAAGACCCGGCATGGCGCTTGCCCCTTGATGACGCCTATCAGGAACAGCTCAAGAGCAACTTTGCCGACATGGCCAACATTGGTGGCATGCCGGCCGGTTCAGTCACCGCTGCCTGCTTCCTGTCACGCTTTACCAAAGCCTACCGCTGGGCCCACCTGGATATTGCCGGTACGGCCTGGAACAAAGGCAAGGAAAAAGGCGCCAGCGGCCGTCCGGTTCCCTTGTTAACCGAATTCCTGCTGGCACAGCAGGACTGAAAGCTTGATGTCAACCATCGACTTTGCCTTCGGCGCGGAACACCGTATCCAAAAAGCCTGTGAAGTTGCCTACAAGCACTTCCAGGCAGGCCATCAGGTACTGGTTTACTGCACCGATGCAAAACGCATGCAGGCCTTTAGCAAAGGCCTGTGGGGCATAGAGCAAACCGCTTTTGTGCCCCACCTTGATGTCAAAGATCCCAATGCCGGCATGGTATTGATTCGCACCACAGCGGAAAACCCGGCCAATGCCCTGTTACCCGGCCAGGATCCACCCTGGCTGCTCAATCTTGATCTGGCCTGTCCGCCCGGTTATGAACAGTTTGCCCGCGTTCTGGAAATTGTTTCAGGGCACGAGCAAGACAGGCAACTGGCCCGGGAACGCTGGAAGCAATATTCAGCCAATCCCGTCAATATCGTCAAGGCGCACTCTGTCGCGTCCTGATAATATTGCCAATAACTGCATAATACGCTCAACATTAACCTTAAATTCAGTTAGAATTCAGGGAACTGTCAGCTTTCCAGGCTGTCTTTCCTGAAGAACAATGTTGATTCAACCATCCGTATTACTGGAGACTCCATGAGTGACTTTAATCAGCCCCTTTCGCGTGGCGGCTATGCATCCACCCCCGCAGTCAAGAACCGCGTACTAAGAAACACCTACTGGTTGCTGGCCGCTTCCCTGATTCCCACCATCCTGGGTGCCGCACTGGCGTTGCAATTAAACCTGAACGCCATGCTGTCTCCTGGCCTTTCCACCATTGTGTTCCTGGTGGGCGCCTTTGGTCTGATGTTTGCCGTTGAGCGCAATAAAAACAGTTCCGCCGGTATTGTATGGCTAATGGCCTTTACTTTCTTCATGGGTATCATGCTGTCACGCATGCTGGGCTTTGTGCTCAGCATGAACAATGGTGCCCAGCTGATCATGATGGCCTTTGGTGGCACCGCCGCCATTTTTGCAACCATGGCAACCATTGCCACCACCAGCAAGCGTGATTTTACCGGCATGCAAAAAACCCTGTTTATTGGTGCTGTTGTGCTTATCCTGGCGGCCATTGGCAATATTTTCCTGCAAATCCCGGCCCTGATGCTCACCATTTCCGTACTGGCCATGGTCATTTTCTCGGCCTTCATGCTGGTTGATATCCAGCGCATCGTCAATGGTGGCGAAACCAACTATATTTCCGCCACCATGGCCATTTACCTGGACATCTACAACGTATTTGTCAGCCTGCTGTCCATTCTGGGCATTACCGGTGGCAACTCCGACTAAACACAAAACCAACCGCTCAAGCGTATAAAAAAACGGCGTTCAGTTTAATCTGACGCCGTTTTTTTATGGGAAACAGGTACTCACCAGGCACTCTTCAATCGCAACCGCTCAAGGCAAACCCGTTACATCAACCTCATTGGGGTAGCCCACTGAAAACTTCTGCACCACGGTTTTCTTTTCCTTGGGTGCCAGTTTGATACGCTGCTCATAACGACCATCCGCCTTAAGGGTGATTTCCTTGTCAGAAGGGCTGATCCGCCTGATTTCAATTTTCTCATTGCGGGAAAGCGGGAAACGGTCATGTAAAACCAGCTCGACGGCCTTATCTCGGTTATTCTGGATAACCGTTTGATATTCATAGCTGATACGTTTGCCACTGCCGGTCAGGCCCGTGCTTTCAGTAAAACGCTTAAGCGGCTCACGCCTGACGGAAATGGACTCATCGGTTCCCATAGCCAGCTCAAGAGGTTCTCCCGGGAATACCGTCTTGATATTGCTGCTGGCAATCAGCTGCCCATCCAAAAATGCGTTCAGATCGCCTTGCAACAGGGGATAATCGTTGCTATTGGTGGCCTTAACCGTTAAAAACACGGCTTCCTGCAAGGCTGGCACCAGCTGATAGGTTTGATCGGTTTTAAATTCACTGACCGAAATAGCCACTTTCTTTTCTTCCGGTCCGGTAGGTACCGTTGCTTTTTTTTCTATATTGAAAACCGTATTGGCCAGACCTCTTTCTGCTGTGGCAGTATTAAATGAGGCTTCGGCCTGCACCTGCCCCGTTGAGGTATCCATGATGGGTGCCATGGCACGCCGCTGCTCTGGCATCGCCTGCAAGGCCTTTTGTCTGGCCATGGCAACCGGGGCAGGCATCTCGGGACGAGGAACCCGGATATCCACCACCCAGGGATCCAGTTCAGGCAAAACGGCCCCTATCATGGGTTGCGCGGTTGACAGCACCAGTTTGACATCATCCCAGTCTTCACCGGTTTGCTGGGAAATTTGTGCATAATAAGACAGTTTAAGCTTATTGTCGGACGAGTCAAAGCTGGCATCATAATTGGGCCACCAGCTTGCGCCAGGCACCACATAAGACAGGCTCAGATCCAGTTGATCTGCCCCAGGAGCATCCAGCTGAACCACCACGGTTTTACTTCTGACCGTCTCTTCATGGGGAATTTGACCCCGTTTTTCCTGCAAGGCAGCCAGTTCAGCCTGCAATTGCGCTATTTTATTATCCAGTTCACGCTGGGCGGTGTAGTTTTCAGCCAAAATGGTCTTGCTGAAATTCATGATTTCAAGCAATTCCGACGTGCTTAAGCGAGGCATATCTTTACCCGGCTGCACACTGCCCTTCTGGTAAGCTTCCAGATAATCGCTTTTGTTCTGCAGAATCTTGCGCTGGTCTTCCAGCCGGGCAAGCTGGTTCTCAATGTCTTTGATTTGCCTGTCCAGTTCAGCAATACGCTCATGCTGGCTGATCGCCTGGAAATCATCCCGGGAACTGATATCTAAAATACGGACGGATTGCTTGCCTTTGGCATTGAACTGTAATGAACGCTGATCAAGCCAATAAGGCAGGTCTTTGAACACCAGTTCATGTTCTCCGGCCGGTATTTGCTGTTGCCCGTCCCGCTTGACCAGGGCCCGGTCTGAAAATACGGTAACCTCTCCGATACTGGAAGAAACCGGAATAACATCGGCCTGCGCCCACCCAGGCAATAACAAGCCGGCCATCATCAAGGCCATGGCAACTGCATTGCCCGATTTGAAAACCACTGCATCCAGCGGCGGCTCGGATAGCTTCCTCAACATGAACTGACTCCTTAATCACAATATAAGGCAAATATTTTCTGGCCAGGATTGGACAGAACAGTTCATATTCAATCACATCATGAAAAATGCCGCAAGGAATGCAGTACCTTGCGCGTTAACAGAGAGCGGTTTTCCAGATGCTCATTGATCCTTTCACGCAAGGCCAGACGCAGGGCCGGCTCTGCACTGCGATCATCAAAATCCGGAACTTCACCTTCTATGGCATAACCGGTTTCGTTCAGCAAGGTCCATTCAAAGCGACGTAAAGCACCCGTAGCCGGTGAGCCATCAGCCAGCTGGGCCAGCGCATCGGCATAGGCATCAAACAACACCTGATGGGGATCTTCCTTGGGCAACAGTTTTAATAACAATTCATTCATGTACCAGCCCGACATGAGAGAGCGCCCCCCCAGCGGCAGCAAACCTGCAATCTCGGCACGGGTCAGGGTTTTGATTTCACCCTGCCCTGACCAGGACAGCAACAGAGGTTGGAAGGCTGACAAAATGGGGCGCAAAACGGAATAAGGCCGCTTTGCCCCTTTGGCGATCACGGTAACGATACCGTAGTCACGGGAAAAAACCTGGGCAATGATCGAAGTTTCACTCCAGTTGGTGGCATGCATTAAAAATGCCTGCGCATCCAGTATCCGGTGCTGCCGTTTACTCATATCCCAGGTCACGAAGCGCGCTTTCCTTATCGGACCAGCCTTTGCGCACCTTGATATACACTTCCAGAAACACCGGTTTATCCAACAGCTCCCGGATATCCTGACGGGCTTCACTGGCAATGCGCTTCATGTGCATGCCTTTGGCACCCAGCAAAATGGGCTTGTGGCTTTCACGCTCTACCACCACACAGGCAGAAATATGAGCCCCACTTTCATCTTCTTCCCATTTTTCAATCACGACCGTGCAGGCATAGGGCAACTCATCGCCCACCAGCCGAAAGATTTTTTCCCGAATCAGTTCCGCCGCAATAAAACGGATGGAGCGGTCCGTCAGGGCATCCTCTTCAAACATGGGCTCCCCTTCAGGCAAGCGCCGGGATATTTCATCAAGCAAAGCATCAAGCTGGATTTTCTTGACGGCACTTAAGGGAACCACGGCATCGTAACTGAACTTGCTCATGATCTTGCCAACAAAATCAAACATCTCATTTTTATTTTTCAGGGTATCAACCTTGCTGATGACCAGAATGCACTTTTTGGACGATGGCAGCAGCGGCACGATATTATCATCTCCCACCGACCATTTACCCGCCTCAACCACATGCAGCACCACATCCACATCGGCCAGTGCCTGGGTAACCACGCGGTTCATCATACGGTTCATGGCACCGCCATGACGGGTTTGAAAACCGGGGGTATCCACAAACACAAACTGTTCCCGGCCACGGGTCAGCACACCATGAATACGATGGCGGGTGGTTTGCGCCTTGCGCGAAACGATGGAAATCTTGCTACCGATAAGCGCATTGGTAAGTGTGGACTTGCCCACATTGGGGCGCCCCACCACCGCAATAAATCCGGTTTTGAAAGGTGTTTCCTGGGTCATTTTCTATCCTGTTCCACAGCAACGGGCAAGCTCAGCTGGGCTGCCACTTTGCGTACTTGTTTGGCGGAGCCCTTTTTTTTGGGCAATATTTGTTCCAGTTGGGCCAACACCAGTGCTGCAGCGGCCTGCTCAGCAGCGCGACGACTGCTGCCACTGGCCTGTGCCCTGACATCCAGTTCGGCAATCAGGCACTCAACCTCAAACTGCTGATCATGGGCGGCCCCCGAGGTGGCAATCACATTATAGGCAGGCAGAGCGAACTTGCGTCCTTGCAACACTTCCTGCAACAGCGTTTTGGCATCTTTGCCCAAAGTGTTGAAATCAACCGTTTCCAGAATGGGACGGTACAGGGACTTGATCACCTCATGAGCCCGATCACTGTTCGAATCCAGGTAGATGGCACCAAAAATGGCCTCAACGGCATCCGCCAGAATGGAGGGTCGACGAAATCCGCCACTTTTCAACTCTCCCTCGCCCAACCTGAGAAAACGGGATAAATCAAGTCTGCCCGCAATATCGGCCAGCGTACCCTGTTTGACCAGACTCGCTCGAATACGGGACAGGTCACCCTCATCAACATTGGGCAACTGATGAAACAAAATGGCGGCAACCGCAAAGTTCAGGATGGAGTCACCCAAGAACTCAAAACGCTCATTATGCATGGCACTATGGCTACGATGCGTTAATGCCTGTATCAATAAACGCTGGTCTTTAAATTTATAACCCAGTCGGGTTTCCAATTGCGTTAAATTCATTATTTGATTGAACCAATCCGGCCCAGGTCTCCAAAATTCATCCAGACAAAGAATGCCTTGCCCACCAGATGGTTATCGGGTACAAAGCCCCAATAACGACTGTCTTCACTATTGTCGCGGTTATCTCCCATGACAAAATAATGACCTTCTGGCACGGTACACTTGAAATCGGTAGCGGCATATTCACAATTTTGCGCAAATGGAAACGATCGACCGGAAAGATAAGCACCGTCACCCGGCATATTCAGGGTTTCATACGTTTTGCCATCTATTTTTTCCTGCAGCTTCAGCGGATTTCCCGCTTGCTGCGAAGGATTGACATAAGGACCCAACGCCGTGGTATCTACCGCTTCGCCATTGATGAACAGACGTTTTCCAATATAAGCCACGGTATCACCAGGCACGCCGACAATCCGTTTGATATAATCAATATCGGGATTGACAGGGTAACGGAACACCACAACATCGCCCTTCTGGGGATCGCCAAGCGGAATGATTTTCTGGTCAACAATAGGCAAACGGATACCGTAATTGAATTTGTTCACCAAAATCATGTCGCCATCCTGCAAGGTGGGTAGCATGGAACCCGAAGGAATGCGAAAAGGTTCTACCACGAAAGAACGCAAGATGAACACAAACAGGATCACCGGAAAAAAGCTGACAGAGTACTCCACCCACCACGGCCTGTAATCTTCCTGCTCTTCCCCGTACTGCTCAATACGGCGCGGTTTAAGCACAACCTTGTCAATCAGCTTGATGACTGCCGTCAGCAGCAGCAATACAAATAAAATTAAAGCAAAATCCATTCTGTAATCTCTTGTTTTTCCAGTTGTTTATTTATCGTCAACCTGAAGGATGGCCAGGAAAGCTTCCTGGGGGATTTCCACACTGCCAACCTGCTTCATCCGTTTCTTACCCGCTTTTTGTTTTTCAAGCAGTTTTTTCTTACGGCTGATATCACCGCCATAACACTTGGCCAACACGTTCTTGCGCAAGGCCTTCACGTTTTCACGGGCAATCACTTCGGCACCAATAGCGGCCTGAATGGCCACATCATACATTTGACGGGGAATCAGGCCACGCATTTTGGACACCACTTCACGACCACGGTAACGGGCATTGGCACGGTGAACAATCATGGACAGCGCATCCACCCGGTCTCCGTTAATGAGCAGGTCAACCCTGACCACATCGGCAGAGCGGTACTCGAGGAATTCGTAATCCATGGAGGCATAGCCGCGCGACACCGATTTCAGGCGGTCGAAGAAGTCAAGAACGATTTCCGCCAGTGGAATTTCATAAACCAGATGCACCTGCCGGCCATGGTAACTCATATTCATTTGAATCCCCCGCTTGGCCGTACACAGGGTAATCACGGCGCCAACATACTCCTGTGGCATGAACAGGGTGACCGTAACGATAGGCTCGCGGATATCCCGAATCTGACCAATGTCCGGCATCCGCGAAGGACTTTCAATCATGATGGTTTCACCATCATTTTTTTCAACCTCATAAACCACCGAAGGTGCGGTGGTAATGATATCCATATCGAACTCACGTTCGAGACGCTCCTGCACGATTTCCATATGCAGCATGCCCAGGAAACCGCAACGGAAACCAAAACCCAATGCCTGTGACACTTCGGGTTCAAACATTAAGGCGGCATCATTGAGTTTGAGTTTTTCCAATGAGTCACGCAATTGATCATATTCGCTGCTTTCAACCGGATACAGTCCAGAGAAAACCTGTGGCTTGACTTCCTTGAACCCGGGCAAAGGCGCCTCGGCCGGCTTGTTGGCCAGGGTAATGGTGTCTCCTACCTTGGCGTGTTCAAGTTCTTTGATACCGGTAATAATAAAACCCACTTCACCGGCCGACAATTGCGTACGGGCCACCGATTTGGGTGTGAAAACGCCCAATTGCTCACACAGGTGTGAAGCACCGGTTGCCATGAACGTGATTTTATCCTTGACCTTGAGCACGCCATTAACGATGCGCACCAGCATGACCACGCCAACGTAGTTGTCAAACCAGGAGTCGATAATGAGTGCCTGCAAGGGCTTTTCAGGATCACCAACCGGCGGCGGCACTTTGGTCACGATCTGCTCGAGAATTTCATCAATGCCCATGCCTGTTTTGGCACTGGCTTTGATGGCTTCGCTGGCATCAATACCAATCACGTCCTCAATTTCTTCACGGGCCGCTTCAGGTTCGGCGGAAGCCAGATCCATTTTATTAAGGACCGGTAAAACCTCGACCCCCAGTTCAATGGCGGTATAACAGTTGGCCACCGTTTGCGCCTCTACCCCCTGGCTGGCATCCACCACCAGCAAGGCTCCCTCGCAGGCGGACAGTGAGCGGCTGACCTCATAGGAAAAGTCAACGTGTCCGGGGGTATCAATCAGGTTGAGGTTATAAATCTTGCCATCATTGGCCTTATACTGCAGGGAAGCGGTTTGAGCCTTAATGGTAATCCCCCGTTCCCGTTCGATATCCATTGAGTCAAGTACCTGCTTGGACATTTCCCGGTCTGCCAGGCCTCCGCAGCGCTGAATCAGGCGATCGGCCAGGGTGGATTTTCCATGATCAATGTGGGCAATAATCGAAAAATTGCGTATATGTTGCATATAAGGCTGAATAAAGTTTTTGTAGGGGACTCATAAAAAAAGGGCGCGATGCGCCCTTTTAGCGTATGTCGTATTGTAGCCTTATTTTGACGGCGTTACAGGCACCCACTGGGTTAAATTTGCACGTCGAATCAATAAAGCGGCTGCTTTGTCTTTGGACAGCTTGCCAACCGTCTCTTCAAACTGCTTGACATCCTTGATATCCTGATCATTGACGGCAAGAATAATATCATCAACACGCAGACCGGCTGCCTGTCCAGGACCATCTACCTCGGTAATCTTGACGCCCCCCTTGATACGCAGCCTGGTCATGGTTTCCTGGGATAAATTACCCACAACCAGTCCCAACCGATCAGCCTTGGCAGACTTGTCTGCTTCCGTCTTGCTGGCGGCAAGCTCCTCGCCCGGGCTGGAAGGCACTGCACCCACGGTGATTTTCAGGTTTTGTTTCTTGCCGCGACGCCAGACTTCGATCATTGATTCGGTATCCGGTTTTGTCTGACCCACAATACGTGGAAGATCCGACCATTTCTTGATTTCCGAACCATCAAATCCAATAATCACGTCGCCAGCCTGGATGCCCGCCTTGTCTGCCGGACCACCCTGCTCGACATTGCTGACCAATGCGCCAGAATCGTTTTCAAGCCCCAAAGCCTTGGCAACCTCACCGGCCACCTCACCAATTTGTACGCCAATACGACCCCGGGTAACCTTACCGTTTTCCTTGAGTTGCTCAACCACCTGCATGGCATCATCAATGGGAATAGACAGGGAAATACCCATGAATCCGCCACTTTGGGAAATGATTTGCGAATTCACGCCCACCACCTCTCCATTCAGGTTAATCAAGGGACCACCCGAGTTGCCCGGGTTGACCGCTACGTCAGTCTGAATGAAAGGCAGATACTCACCCGTATCACGATTGATGGCACTGACAATACCCGATGTCACCGTGGAATCCAGTCCAAATGGAGAACCGATTGCCAAGACCCACTGACCTTTTTTCAGGCTATCGGAATCGCCAATTTTAAGGGTAGGCAACTTTTCATCGCTGTCGATTTTAAGCAAGGCAATATCGGTGCGCTGATCAGAGCCGATAACCTTGGCGGTATGTTCTTTGCCATTATTCAGGGTCACCAGAATTTCTGAAGCACCGGAAATAACATGGTTGTTGGTAATGATATAACCATCATCGGAAATGATGAAACCGGAACCGACACCACGTGGCACTGACCTTTCAGGCTGTCCATTACCACGATGACGGGGTTGCGGCGTGGCGCGTGGCGGCATGAAGTCGGGACCGAAGAAGAAACGGAACAACTCAGAGGGATCACCGCCATAAGGATCATAGCCACGGGAACGGTTTGAGATATTTTCCATGGTACGGATATTAACAACCGCATTTTCTGTTTGGTTAACAATGGGTGTGAAATCGGGCAAACCGACAATACTGGTGGCCACGTTCGCATTTTGTACATCCTGGGCACTGGCAACATCACCACCAACATAAGAAAGCCCGGCATACGCGGCACTCAGCCCGATCACGGTATACAGCACACTGCGTTTCAATTTATTATTAAGCATTTGTTTCATGAAAATCCCTTTCCTAATTCAATTTGGATGATACGGGTGGAATAAATTTAGCTGAAACAGCCATTTCTTCAAGTGTATTCATGGGCACGGCACCAATGACGGTTACCCAGTAATCATCCACGCGTTGACGAAAAACATTCAGGGAACCTACTTGTACTGCACCATGAGCCTGCAACGTCTTTTCCGCCTCTGGCACTTTTTGCACAAACACGGAAATCGAAGAAAGGCCGTCTGAGAGAATTAGGTGTTTAACTTGCTGATTAGTTCCTTTCGGTCGGATAATACTTAAAATCGGCACGTATCCCTGAGGGGCACGCAACTTCCAGCCCTCGCGGGCGAAATCGACTGAAACAAGTTCTTCTTTTTCGACAACCCAGTCCTTGAGTTTGTAGCCAGGTGTCAGCAAAGCGGTATCAACATCCTTGCCCATAACCAGACCGGTAAAAGTGATCTGCTCAACCACTTTATTATCCAGTCCGATCGTTTGAGATCTTAATAACAATTTTGATTTGACATCAACACACAAACGATAACCATAACGATCCGGGGTGCGCGGTGCCAATTCGAGCTGCTGGCATTCATAACCGGCAACCCGCTCTTTTTTGCCACTCAGGGTGGCAGTATAGTACTGGTTTAAATGCGTGGCTTCGGTTTGCAAAAATGCCGGAAAGCGGTCCTTGCGGGCCGGGGTCAAAATAATTTTCTTTTGCTCCGGCACAAGACACTGCACAACATCATTGGTCCGCAGATACTCCTGGGGATCACCATCAAGCAGCTCCAGCCGCTCTTTGACACCTTCGCCATCAACAATGTGCGTAACACGTGAGGACATGATCTGATCGCCTTGCTGATAGGTGAAAACACCACTGTAATCATTAGTGACCGATGCCTTTTGCACTTGCTCAAGAAATGCGACCAGATCATTGCCTGTAAGCAGCGTTGCCGTTTTGGCCATGGCCGGTGTCGCAAAAAGGACGCCAAGAAGAACCAGTGACAGCCATTTTGTTTTTGCCTTTCCTGCCACCCTGCTTGATGAATAATGCAACATTAGCGATTAACTCCGTACTCATAGGAAACCAGATGTACGGGACGTGCCCCCACCATTTGACGATGGGCATGAATATAATCACTGTAATCCCGATTCAGCTCAGTACCGGATGAGGTTTGCGACGCCACCACGGGTGCGGATACGGCAGGCGCCACCTCATCTTCAGCCATAAATGGCTGAACCACCCACACCACCGATGCCACGGCCGCCGCCACGGCCAGTCCGGACAAGCCCTGACGCAAGCCAAAACGGCGCGCGGGCACCACAGGAGCCGGTTCGGCATCAATGGCCTTGCTGACCCTTGCATAAAAAAGGTCTGAAGGCTTGATGGCCAGCTCATCGCTACGCATGACATCACCAATCAGGTGATAGGTATCCCATACCTGCCTGCCATAGGAGTTATCCAGGTTTTCCAGATCAAAATTAATATCCTCACCATCGATAAGCGCCGATATGGATTCATCCCAATCAAGTGACTGCGATTCATTTAATGTTGAATGTCTTGTGTTCATGTATCAGCTCCTTACCAGCGACGATCGTTATCCTGGCCTAAAACAGGCTTAAGGCGGGCAGCAATCGCTTCCCTGGCCCTGAAAATCCTGGATCTGACGGTTCCAATGGGGCACTCCATGGTTTGGGCAATTTCTTCATAGCTCAAACCCTCTATTTCCCGCAGTACAATGGCCGTCCGTAAATCTTCAGGCAATTCTTCAATAGCCTTGTTAACGGTCTGGGCAATTTCACTGGAAACCATGCGTGACTCAGGTGTATCAATGTCTATAAGATTGTCTGATTGAGAAAAAGTTTCGCCCTCTTTCGTTTCAAAAGTATCTGGCACCAACATTTTTCGCTGATTGGATGAAAGCCAGTTACGGGCGGTATTGATGGCAATTCGATATAGCCAGGTATAAAAAGCGCTTTCCCCCCTGAACTGGGGCAAGGCGCGATATGCCTTGATAAAGGTTTCCTGGGCAATATCTTCGATTTCAGCCTGGTTGTTGAGCATGCGAGCAAGCAAACGCATGATTTTTCGCTGGTATTTAAGCACCAGCAAATCAAATGCCCGTTTATCGCCTTTCTGCACACGGGCAACAAGCTCTGCATCGACGTCACGATCACTCATGGCGCCTCCTGTTGAAGGGACCTGTTCCAACGCATCGCGTGGCACAGGACCTTAAGTTTACGCCAACCCGTTTTACCCACGGTAAATGGCCAGATGGTGATCAGTTTAGCTGACATTTGCGGATTAAATGGATTTTCAAGATACAGGGTCAGCCAGAAAGGCCCCTGCCAGAATTGTTGCAAGACCAGAAGCTGGTGTGAACCATTACCGGAAAGTTCCCATGGCTGGGCAGCATGGATCTTGAGAAAAGAAGAAGTGGATTGTGAAGACCGGGCATACGCCAGATAAATGGCCGCCAGCCCAAGCCCCAAAGAAAACCCGGCAAGACATGCTGCCGCAACAAACAACATGCATGCCTTGCCATAACATTCAAACCTGCCTGGTCGTATTTCAAGCAAACACGACCAATGAAGATTCAAGTGTGAAGTGGACAAATTAAACCCGTTTCACAACCATTGAGCCGTTTGTGCCACCAAAACCAAATGAGTTGGACAGTGCATATTCTATTTTCATTTCACGAGCCTGGTTGGCACAGTAATCAAGGTCACAGCCCGGATCCTGATTGAAAATATTGATGGTGGGCGGTGAAATCTGATGATGAACCGCCAGGGTCGTGAAGACGGCTTCGACACCGCCTGCGGCGCCCAGCAAATGTCCGGTCATGGATTTTGTTGAGTTGACGACGGTTTTATAAGCGTGGTCACCCAAAGCCAGTTTAAGTGCATTGGTTTCGTTTTGATCGCCCAGCGGCGTTGAGGTACCATGCGCATTCACGTAATCGACCTGATCAGGGTTGATTTTTGCATTATTCAGGGCGTTCAGAATACCACGACGCGGGCCATCGCTATCGGGAGCGGTAATGTGGTGAGCATCGGAACTCATGCCATAGCCGGTAAACTCACCATAAATGCGGGCACCCCGTTTTTTGGCATGTTCATACTCTTCAAGCACCAGCACGCCAGCACCCTCACCCAGCACAAAACCGTCACGATCGGTATCCCAGGGACGCGAAGCGGTTTCAGGGTCATCATTGCGGGTTGAAAGCGCACGCATGGCGGCAAAACCACCAATACCCAACGGTGAAACGGTTGCCTCGGCACCACCTGCAATCATTACATCGGCATCACCGTATTCGATCAGGCGAGCGGCATCACCAATGGAATGCAAACCGGTTGTGCAGGCGGAAACCACGGCATAGCTGGGTCCTTTCAGGCCAAGCATGATAGTGAGGTGACCGGAAATAAGGTTAATGAGTGAGGCCGGCACAAAGAATGGAGAAATGCGGCGTGGACCTTTAGCCAGGTATTCGGTTTGTGTTTCTTCAATACGGTGAAGACCGCCAATGCCCGAACTGACAATCACGCCAATACGCTCGGCATTTTCTTCGGTGACTTCAAGCCCCGAGTCGCGCCAGGCATCAATACTGGCCGCAATGCCATAATGGATGAAGGTATCCATTTGTTTGCCTTCCTTGGCAGACATGTATTGGGTCAGATCAAAATCCCTGACCTCGCCGGCAATCTGTGAATTGAAGCCCGAAGCGTCAAATCGGGTAATACGACCGACTCCGGAACGTCCGTTGATAATATTATCCCAGGCTGTATCAATTGAATTTCCTACCGGGGACACAATACCCAAGCCAGTAATTACGACACGTCTTTTCACAGAAGACTCCTACCTTAATTTATATTTAAATGAATGGAATGATTGCCTTGACATACTGCCATAAACAAAAAAACGCTTGGGAAAACCATAATGCAACATAACCTGAAAATCTTCCAGACTACTGACACAACGCTTTCCCAAGCGCTTTTGCATCAACCTGCCATTGACCCGTAAAGGATCAATGGCTGGTACGGCTACATTAAGCTTTATTCTTGTTAATGTACTCAACAGCTTGCTGAACTGTTGTGATTTTTTCTGCTTCTTCGTCTGGAATCTCTGTTTCGAACTCGTCTTCCAGAGCCATTACCAGCTCAACCATATCCAGTGAATCGGCACCTAAGTCGTCAAGAAAAGAAGACTCGTTTTTGATTTCAGCTTCATTAACGCCAAGCTGTTCTGCGACAATCTTCTTGACGCGTTGTTCGATGCTATCCATTTAACTCTCCAAAGGGAATGAATCCCGCGAATTATAGCCAACTGCTTATAGAATGCAAAAGGCTGTTGTGACAAAAAAAATTATTTTAGCAAATAAGTATTAAAAAACTTATAAAACCAAAATACCATCCAAAAAGTTAAAATGCGTGTACTGCCAACTGTGCATTTTATTAAAAATTAACCTTTTGTCTTTAAAAAAAGACAAACAGTGCAAATAAATTATTTGCAATACTACCTGAAGTACCGGAAAAACCGCACTACTGCATGTACATTCCACCATTTACATGCAAGGTTGTCCCGGTAATGTAAGCGGCTGCAGGACTGGCCAGAAACGCCACTGCATTGGCGACATCTTCGGGCTGACCAAGACGGCCCAGAGGGATCTGGCTTAGCAACGCCGTGGTTTGCGACTCACCCAGGGCACGCGTCATGTCGGTATCGATAAAGCCGGGCGCCACGCAGTTAACGGTAATGTTGCGACTGCCAAGTTCACGGGCCAGCGCCCTGCTCATGCCGGCAACACCTGCCTTGGCGGCCGCATAGTTGGCCTGACCGGGGTTACCGCTTGAACCAACCACCGATGTCACATTAATGATACGACCCGAACGCGCTTTCATCATGGCCTTAAGAACACCACGTGACATGCGGAATACCGAACCCAGGTTGGTATCCATGACCGCAGACCAGTCTTCATCTTTCATGCGCATAGCCAGGCCATCACGTGTAATGCCTGCATTATTGACCAGAATATGGGGAGCCCCCTCTTTGGCCAGCTCTGCCAGCAAGGCATCACAGGCAGCAGCGTCAGTGACATCAAGCACCACACCGCGGCCACCAAAGCCGGACAATTCAGCACTAATGCCTTGTGCACCGGCCTCTGAGGTTGCCGTACCAATAACAGTGGCACCACGCTTGGCCAGCTCAAGGGCAATGGCCTTACCCAAACCGCGCGTTGCACCGGTCACCAAGGCAACCTGACCACTTAACTCTTTTACTTCAGACATTGTTATTCCTTATCCCTTCAGGGTTTCCAGAGCAGCCTGCAAAGACGCCGGGTCGTAAATGGAGATCCCCGTCATTTCAGGCTCGATTCGTTTGACCAGACCACTTAACACCTTGCCTGGGCCACACTCAACCACATGGGTCACACCCTGCTGTTTCATGGCACGGATAGTTTCCACCCAACGCACGGGATGCCATGCCTGGCGAACGAGCGCATCACGGATTGCATCCGGTGTTGCAGCCACTGCCACATCAACGTTATTGATCACATCAACGGATGGCATGGCAATTTCAATGCCAGACAGGGCTTTTTCCAGAACACTGGCGGCCGGCTTGAGCAGGCTGGAATGAAAAGGAGCGGAAACAGGCAATGGCAGGGCACGTTTGGCACCCGCCTGTTTGGCCAGGTCACAGGCACGCTCCACCGCAGCCTTATGACCGGCAATCACAACCTGGGCGGGCGCATTGAAATTGACGGCCTCAACCACTTCACCCTGGGCCGCATCGGCACACACCTGGCGTACGGTATCGTCGTCCAGACCCAAAATGGCCGCCATGCCGCCTGTTCCCACCGGAACGGCAGCCTGCATGGCATCAGCACGTATTCTGACCAGACGCACGGCATCTTCAAGTGAGAATGAACCCGCTGCCGCCAGCGCGGAATACTCACCCAGACTATGACCCGCCATTAAGGACGGTTGCGGACCTGCCGCTTCCACATATGCCTGATACATGGCATAGCTGGCAGCCAGCATGACAGGTTGGGTATTGGTGGTTAAATTAAGCTGCTCAGCCGGGCCTTCGGCAATCAATGCTGCCAGATCCTGGCCAAGCGCAGCTGAAGCACGTTCAATAACTTGCGTGACGGTCTGGTTTTCAGCCCAGTTATTAAGCATGCCCACGGTTTGCGAACCCTGGCCCGGAAATACAAAAGCAATTTTCATATTGATCTGTCTCTTGAAATTAGTTTACAGGCGCACCAGGGCAGAACCCCAGGTAAAACCACCGCCAACACCTTGCATCAGTACGCAGTCTCCCGCCTTGATGCGACCATCTTTACGGGCAGCATCAAAAGCCAGGGGAACGCTGGCTGCCGAGGTGTTGGCATGATCGGCAACGGTTGCCACGATTTTTTCAGCAGGCAGGCCCAGTTTGCGTCCAAGATAATTGATAATGCGGATATTGGCCTGATGGGGCACCATCCAGTCAATGGCATCCAGGGACACGCCGGCTTTCTCACAAACCTGATGGGCGGATTTCTCGAGTACGGTTACTGCCTGCTTGAAAACAGCCTGCCCATCCATACGCAGGAACGGATCACCAGTAACCACCCCGTTTTCGATGCGTCCCGGTGTATTCAATATCGTGTTAAGAGAACCGTCGGCATTAAGCTGGGTAGCCAGAATGCCTGGCTCATCGGAAGCCTGAAGCAGCATGGCCCCGGCACCATCACCAAACAGTACGCAGGTACCGCGGTCATTCCAGTCCAGAATGCGGGAAAAAGTTTCTGCACCTATGACCAGGGCACACTTGGCATTGTTGGCCTTGATGAAACTGTCTGCCGTTGCCAGCGCATAAACAAAACCACTGCACACAGCCTGCACATCAAAAGCGGCGCCGCCCTTGATACCCAGACGGGATTGCACCAGACAGGCCGTGCTGGGGAAAATGAAATCGGGTGTAGAAGTGGCAACGATAATCAGATCAATGTCAGCGGCATCGATACCGGCATCTTCAATGGCACGCTGTGCGGCAATGACAGCCAGATCACTGGTTTTTTCATTGTCGCCGGCCAGATGACGCTGACTGATACCGGTCCGGGTCACAATCCATTCATCGGATGTTTCTATGCCTTTTTCCGCCAGTCTGACGGCCAACTGGTCGTTAGTAACACAGTTTTCGGGCAAATAACTGCCTGAACCTATAATTTTTGCAAAACTCATGACCAACTCCTTGGGCCATGCCTGGATTGGAGGAGCAGGCACAGCGTTTTATATTTTTTATTTCTGTCCGGTGGTACTTTCAGTATTGTCCCGGTCTATTCTTTGCGTCATCTGGGTGACTGCCGTTGCGGTTTTTTCAATCAAACCCCTGACGACTGCACCACGGGCCCGTTCAATGGCCTTGGTATAAGCAAAAACATCGGCCGAACCGTGACTTTTAAAAACTATACCGCGCAAGCCCAACAGGGCAGCACCATTATAGTTGCGATTATCAACTCGGTCACGGAAACGGCTCAGCACCGGCCGGGCAACCATACCTGCCGCCATTGCAAGATAGTTTCGGGTAAATTCCTGTTTTAGCATGGTACCAATCATTTTGGCCAGGCCCTCAAGCGATTTCAGGACCACATTACCCACAAAACCGTCACACACCACAATATGGGTGGTACCCTTGAAAATATCATCGCCTTCGACATTGCCATAAAAATTCAGGCCACTGCATTGCAGCAGGCTTGAGGCTTCCTTGACAGTCTCATTACCTTTGATGGCTTCTTCACCAATATTAAGCAAGCCAACCGTTGGATTCTGGATATTGTCGATTGCTTCGCACAGCGCCACACCCATGATGGCAAATTCCAGCAAATGCTGGGCAGAACAGTCGACATTGGCACCGAGATCCAGCATGGTGGTGGCTCCACCTTTCTGGTTGGGTATGGCCGTGGCAATGGCAGGCCTGTCAATGCCTTCCATGGTTTTCAGCACATACCGTGAAATAGCCATCAAGGCACCGGTATTACCTGCCGAAACCAGTGCATCCGCCCTTTTTTCCTTGACCAGGTTGACGCCCACCCGCATGGATGAGTCTTTTTTACGACGCAAAGCGACCTCAACCGGATCATCCATTGCCACCACTTCAGAAGCGGGAACAATTTCAAAACGGCTGAGGTCGCCTGGATTTGCTTGCCTGAGAGCCTGTTCGATTTGTTCAGGAACGCCGGTTAACAGAAAATGTGTGTCAGCGTACTGCCGGGCAATTTGCACAGCAGCAGGAACAGTCACGGGCAGGCCGACATCACCGCCCATGCAATCTATAGCAATACGTACCACGATAGTAATAAACAGGCCACACCTGACAACGGCGCGGCCATATTCTCAACGTAACCGATTATTCGTCGTTTTTTGTTTTCAGAACTTTACGGCCACGATAAATGCCGTTAGGACTGATGTGGTGACGCAGGTGCAATTCACCTGTTGTAGACTCGATCGCTGTCGCGGGAGATGTCAGGAAATCGTGTGAACGGCGCATATTGCGTCTTGAAGGTGACTTTTTGTTTTGTTGAACAGCCATGATGACTCCAAAAAATGTTGTATTAAATAAGGTAATACAAACTAAAAACTATAAACTGTAAAAATTACCGCTTTTTGAGCTGTTCCAGCACCGCGAATGGCGAAGAAGGCTTTTCAAGCTCATCATCGGGCAGCACCGCTTGTGAAGGACAACTCTCGTGCCGTGGCACGTAAGGCAGACTTAAAATCAAATCGTCCTCAACCAAATCAAGCACACTCATGTGCCGGGAAGAGAGGATTTTCTCATCGAAAGGCTCCTCTATTTCGCCCGATTCAGTCAAATCACTGTGAAGATCGGCCTCGGAAGCAACCAATTCCAGCACCGACTCATTATTTACATCAAACCTGAATAAACCAAGACAACGCTGGCAGACAAGTTGCGGACTGGCTTGTACATGCAAACGCAATAACCGTTTGCCACGCGCGTCCTTTTCACCTTTCAGTGACCAGACAACCATACCGCTTTCATCTGTTAATTGCTCAGGCAAATCTTGTGCAAGTCTTAAAAAAGCACCTAAAGGTGTTTTACCACTTAACTCGCCAGCGCGGCGCACAAAATCAAGGGAATCAATAAAAAGACCCTTGCCTGAACCCACCTGGCCTTGTGCCGCCAGGCCCTCAGTTTGGCTTTTTTCAGCCTGGCCCTTTTCGTTACTCATATCCCCGCCTGTTCCTTATTCCCCGCACTTCTTGATTCAAGGTTTGCACAAATATCGGAAAACATAGGATAATAACCCGTTATTTATCATTTGGTCAATTAAAACAATGACAAACCGCTTTTCCCGTCTTATTCTTGCGTCATCTTCCCGCTACAGAAAAGAAATGCTGGAACGATTCCGCATCCCGTTTGAAGCAATCTCCCCTGACATTGACGAAACCCCACAACCGGGTGAAACACCGGCCCGGCTGGCCCTGCGCCTTTCGGTTGAAAAAGCGCTGGCCATTGCGGCCCACAACCCGAACAGCGTCGTTATTGGCTCGGACCAGGTCGCCACACTGGATGGCTCGCCCATTGGCAAACCCGGCAACTTTGACGCCGCCAAAAAACAACTGCAGGCGCTATCCGGACATTGCGTGGAGTTTCATAGTGCACTGGCCGTTACCGATGGCAGCAGAACCGAATCAGCCGACATTATTACGCGCTGTTATTTCAGGGAGCTGAGCGATGATGAAATTGTACACTACCTTGAAATTGAAAAACCCTTTGACACCGCCGGTAGCGCAAAAGCCGAAGGGCTGGGCATTACCCTGATGGAAAAAATGGAAAGCGATGATCCCACTTCCATCATCGGACTGCCTTTGATTACCCTGGCCCGGATGCTCCGCTCGTTCGGCATTAATCCCACCCTGTCTGCCCAGGAAAACACGCACCATGACTAAAACCCTGCATCTCATACCCGTTGGACTGGGCCAGGCCCCCACTTCATCATGGCTGCCTGCCGACACCCAGGCTGTGGCTTCACGCCTTACCTGCTATATCGCTGAAAATGCCAAAACCGCCCGTGCTTTCCTCAAACTGATTGGTACCCAAAACCCTCTTCAGGAAATCACCATTCATACACTAGGCGCAAAAACCAGCGCAGGCGAGATCAACCAATGGCTGAATGAAGTCACCCCGAACGGTGAAATTGGCCTGGTCTCCGAGGCCGGCTGCCCCGCGGTTGCCGACCCGGGAGCCAAAGTTGTAATGGCCGCCCATAAAATGGGCATTCGCGTCATTCCCTGGGTAGGCCCTTCTTCCATCTTGCTGGGCTTAATGGCCAGCGGTCTTGACGGGCAACGCTTTACGTTTCATGGCTACGCCCCAGTCAACCCGGCCGAACGCACCAAACAGCTGAAAGCCTGGGAAACCCAATCGGCCAAACTGCAGCAAACCCAGCTGTTTATAGAAACCCCCTATCGCAATGCCGCCATGTTTGAGTCTTTGATTAACGCACTGCGACCCGATACCCGCCTGTGCATTGCACGCTCTGTCACCACTCAGGACGAATGGATCAAGACCAAAACCATTGCCCAATGGAAAGCCGGCCCAGCCCCCGAATTGGATAAAAAACCCACCCTCTTCCTGTTTTTGGCCAGTTAATAGCGTTTGGAGCCAGTTAGTCGCTTAACCGTCTTCCTGAGCGGCCAAGTCCATCAGGATGGCAGCCGTCCGGATATCGGGCTGACCATCATAACGCTGCGGGCGGTAGTGCATCTGAAACGCCTGCAACACCCGCCGGGTTGACACCTGGGCCCCAGGCCCGAATTCCACCTCATAACCGATACGCCGCAGCTTTTCCTGAAACCACGGCCAATCCGGCACGCCGTCCACCGCAAAGCGGGCCTCGTATTGCCGGACACGGTCTTCATCATACCAACGCCCTATGCCTTGCCTGGCCAACGCCTCCCAGGGAAACAGGGGGCCGGGATCAATTTTTCGCTGCGGCGCAATATCGCTATGCCCCACAATATGCTTTGCCCTGACCTGATGACGCTGGGTCAAATCACGCAACAAGGCCACCAACAGATCTATCTGTTCAGGCGAATAAGCGTCCCACTGTGTTTTTTGCTCATTTAATGGCCCAAGATTGACCACTTCTATGCCGATAGACATGGCATTAAGATTCTTATAACCGTACCACTGGCTGATACCAGCGTGCCAGGCCCGACGGTTTTCATCCACAAGACGATACAACACAGGGTTCTTCCCGGCAGTCAGCAAATAATGGGCACTGACCTTGTTTTGGGTAAGAATCCGCAATGAATCGGCATTGTTTTCAGAGGTGTAATGCAAGACAATAAAACGCACCCGACTATCCTGGGCTGCCGCGGTGAAGGACTCATCGACCGCATATTCCTGCTGCGAGCAGGCCAGCAATACCGACAGGCCGAACACCCCCGACAATCGCTGAAACCATCGGACAGCAAAACGCAAAAAATCTGCTTGCAACATGGCCTGCCTCCCTTCCATGCAAGTATCGTTTTCTTATCTGCCATCTTCTCTGGGATGCCGGCCAGAACCTGATACATTACCCACTGAATCGACAATAGTCTGCACCTTGCGACGCAACACCAGCGCATTCACCACCCGCCAAAGCAACAAAAAAGCCATCAGCAGTGTAAACACGACAGGTGCCACCAGACTTTGCCCCGCCGGGTGCATTTTCCAGAAATGAATAATAACCAGTATGCCCACCACATACACGGCACGATGCAAACGTTGCCAGTTACGCCCCAGCTTGCGAATGGATTGCTGGCGCGAAGTGGCCGCCAGCACACACATGATGGCAAAGGACAGCATGCCCAACAGGATATAGGGGCGCTCGACCAAGTCCTGAAGCATGAACGAAAAGCTGAGCTTGCGATCCAGCCAGAGCCAGGCGATCATGTGCAAAAAAGCATAAAAGAAAGCATACAAACCCAACATTCTGCGCCAGCGCAACAAGGCCGGCTGCCCCAACATTTGCCGGATGGGCGTGACCGCCAGCGCAAGACACAACATGCCCAGGGCCCATTGCCCGCTGGAGCGGGCAAAAAACAGTGCCGGCTCGGCCGTCATACCCCCCACACTACCCAGATAAAACCAGCGAATCACCGGCAACAGGCACAGCAAAAATACAAAGGGCTGAACGCGATCAATACTTTCGGCTTTCCAGGTTTTCATTTTATTTCCCAGCCCAACTCAGGAAAATGCCTGGTTTGCATTGGTTTTACAATGCATCTGCAACAGATCCGCCAAACCGGTAACATCGTCAACAATACGGGTGGGTTTGCTTTCATTAAGCTCACGCAGGCTATGTGCACCATAAGTTACCGCGATACTTTCAACACCGGCATTATGCGCCATCAGGATGTCGTGCGAGGTGTCACCAATCATGACAGTCTCTTCAGCCGGCACGGCCAGGGTTTCCATGAGCTCATTCAACATTTGCGGATGGGGTTTGCTGAATGTTTCATCGGCCGTGCGGGTAGCGGCAAAATAATGCCCCAGTTTTTTCTGCTCAAGCACCCTGTTCAAGCCCACGCGGCTTTTACCGGTCGCCACGGCCAGCATGACGCCATTGTCGCGAAGTTCATCAAAAAGCGTGGTCATGCCATCAAAAAGGCATAAATCGGGGTCACGGGTGAAATAATGAAACTTATAACGCTGAATGAATTCTGGCAACTGCTCGGCCGTCAGGGTTGGCACCACCTTATAAAGAGCACTTTCCAGCGACAGGCCAATCACCCATCTTGCCTGTGCCGCAGGCGGCACTGCCAGACCCAGATCTCTGCAGGCCGACTGTATGGCCTGGACAATAGACTGGGTAGAATCAATCACTGTTCCATCCCAATCGAATACAACCAATGAATATCGCATATGACGTTACCAACCTATAAAAATCAAATTTGTTGCTGTTCCAGTTTTTTCAGCACTTGCTGGCAGGTTGCCGGCAACGGTGCCTCAAAATCCATGGTTTCCCCACTGACGGGGTGTGGCACCTGAAGCCGGTGCGCATGCAAAAACATGCGATTGAAACCCTGGCACGCAAAATACGCCCGAACTTCATCCTTGCCGTACTTTTCATCACCAACAATCGGGAAACCGCTGGCCGCCAGATGCACCCTGATTTGATGAGTCCGGCCAGTGCGCAGCTCGGCACCCACCAAAGTATATTTCCCGAACCGTTGCAAACCGGTGACAATGGTATGGGCAAAGCGACCTTCCTTATCCACCCGGACCCGGCGCTCTCCGCCTGGCGTCAGGTATTTGGTTAAGGGCAATTTAATATGCTGCCGGTCATTGACCCAATCTCCGCATACCAGGGCCAGATATTGCTTGCGCCCACGCGATTCTCTCATGATTTCATGCAAGGCAACCAGCGCCGAGCGTTTTTTGGCAATCATGAGCAAACCCGATGTTTCCTTGTCCAGGCGATGCGCCAGCTCCAGAAACCGGGCCTCGGGCCGGGCGGCACGCAGTTGCTCAATCACCCCAAACGAAACCCCGCTACCGCCATGCACGGCCACACCGGCCGGTTTATCGATCACCAGCAAGGCATCATCTTCATAGACCACGGGAAATTCGGCGCCCGGCACCTTGCGGGGCGCATCGGGTTCGGCCGTACGCAAGGGAGGAATACGCACCTGGTCTCCGGCCTGCAAACGGTATTCCGCCTGTATGCGACCTTTGTTCACCCGCACCTGTCCACTGCGAATGGCTTTGTAAAGATGACTTTTAGGTACTCCCTTGCACACCCGGATCAGGAAATTATCGATGCGCTGATCGGCAGATTCGACGTCAATCGTGACCACTCTTACAGAAAAAGATGAATTATTATCAGAAGTTTGTTTCCACATACACAAAAGAGCTCTATAATTCCCTCACCATATGAAGACCGGCGTGGGAAGATCGGGCGTAGAGAAGCTAAAAAGCTGTTTCCGCCAAATCGTTAAAATCACATTGTACTGCTAGTATCAAACAGCCGTACCTGTATTTCTCACCCGCTTCAGAGTTATTGGTCACCAAACAGACAACGCTTACTGTTTTTGTTATTCAATGCGGCAGGAAAATCATCTGCCCACAAAAAAGCCTCTTAGCCTGTTTGCTGTACGAATGAATGAATAAAAAACGCCTAATTTTCATTCCAGACTGGCATTGTCTATACGCCGTCTGGAATATACACAGAAGTTATTAAAAAATTGAGTTTATCAATAAATATCAATTATCTGCAGACCGGGACCCATCCTGCTTTCAAACAGGGAACCACACCCGTCAAACAAGCGTATACATGCGCGGGGCACCTGCGCGCGTTCATTTTACCCTTTCATTCGCACCCAAGTAACTCTGTGGTTAATGCATACGATGTCCGTTGCATTAGTTAAACGGAGAATACCTTAAATGAAACGCATGTTATTTAATGCGACGCACCAAGAAGAACTACGCGTCGCGATTGTAGATGGGCAAAAACTCATCGACATCGACATCGAAACAGCAGGCCGGGAACAACGCAAAGGCAGCATTTACAAAGCCGTCATCACCCGGATCGAACCCGGACTTGAGGCCTGCTTTGTCAACTACGGCCATGATCGTCACGGTTTCCTGCCCTTCAAGGAAGTGGCCCGCAGCTACTTCAAGGAAGGTATTGATGTCCGGGGCGCCCGCATCCAGGATGCCTTAAGTGAAGGCCAGGAACTCATCATCCAGGTCGAAAAAGAAGAGCGTGGCAACAAGGGCGCTGCCCTGACCACCTTTATTTCCCTGGCAGGCCGTTACCTGGTCCTGATGCCCAACAACCCGCGTGGCGGTGGTGTTTCACGCCGCATTGAAGGTGAAGAGCGCCAGGAACTGCGTGAAGCCATGGACCAGCTTGACCTGCCCGCTGGCATGAGCATGATCGCCCGCACGGCAGGGATCGGCCGTTCGGTTGCCGAACTGGAATGGGACCTGAAGTACCTGCTGCAATTATGGAACGCCATCGATTCTGCCGCCAAGGAATATCCTGCGCCGGTCCTGATTTATCAGGAATCCAGTCTGGTCATTCGCGCCATCCGCGACTACTTCTCACCCGACATCAGCGAAATCCTCATCGACACCGATGCGATTACCGACCAGGCTGTCGCCTTCATGAAAGACGTTATGCCCGATAACGTCAATCGCGTCAAACGCTACCGTGACGATATCCCCCTGTTCTCCCGCTTCCAGATCGAACATCAGATTGAAACCGCCTATTCCCGTACGGTACAGCTTCCGTCTGGCGGCGCGATTGTGATTGATCACACAGAAGCCCTGGTGGCCATCGATGTCAACTCGGCCCGCTCCACCCGCGGTACCGACATCGAGGAAACCGCCTTGCGCACCAACCTTGAGGCAGCCGAAGAGGCAGCCCGCCAATTGCGTCTGCGCGACTTGGGTGGCCTGATCGTTATCGACTTCATCGATATGGAAGACAGCAAGAACCAGCGCGCGATTGAACAAAAATTGCGTGACGCCCTGCACTTTGACCGGGCTCGCGTCCAAATGGGCAAAATCTCGCGTTTTGGCCTTATGGAACTGTCACGCCAGCGCCTGCGCCCGTCCCTGAACGAAGGTTCACACATTACCTGCCCGCGCTGTAACGGCACCGGTGTTATCCGTGACGTGGAATCCAGTGCCCTGAATATCCTGCGCCTGCTGCAGGAAGAAGCCATGAAAGACAACACGGCAGCCCTGCATGTCCAGTTGCCGGTAGAAGTGGCCACTTACCTGATGAATGAAAAGCGGTCCGACATTGTCAAAATGGAATCCCGCCTTAAAATCAACGTGGTGCTTATTCCCAACAAGCACCTGGAAACCCCTCATCATCATATCGAACGCATTCGTTACGATGACAATCGCCTTGATGAACCCAAAACCAGCATTGACCTGATTGAACAGCCCAGCACCATCGTGACCTGGGAGTCCAGTACGGAAAAAGCCGTTCATAACGAACGTCCCGAAGCCCTGGTCAAGAGTATTTCACGTGACCAGCCTGCACCGATCGTTCCGGCCCCCAAAACAGAACCTTTAACCCCCGCTCCGCAGCCTGGTTTATTCAAACGCCTGCTAAGCTGGTTTGCCGGCGAAAAAGCGGTAGCGCCCGAAGCCGAACCAGCCAAAGAAGACAAGCCACGTCAGGCAAGCCGTGGTAAAACCGGCCAACGCAACGAGCGCAACACCGGCCGTAACCGCCGCAACACGGAAAAACGCCCCGAGGCCGCTGAAACTGAAGAAGACAAGCGTCGTAATCCTCGCGCGGCAAAACCACGCGCACAGGATAACCGCAACAAAGAACGCGACGCCAAGGCCACACCGGCAGAAATCGTGAACGATACCGATAGCAGTCCATCTGCCGATGAAAACAGTCCACGCTCACGCAGCCGTCGCAGTCGCACCCGTAACCGTCGTGAAAACACAAACGACAGCAAAGAACAGAACCTGAACCAGGGCACTGACATTCCTGAAAGTGCAGGCGATGAAATCGCGGTCAAACAGCGTCCGGCCCGAGTGAAAGCCGAACCGGAAGTCGTTCAGGAAACTGACGGCACCCCCTTCACCGCCGCAACTGCTGTGGTCGCCACCATGGCTGCCCTGCCCGCTACCGAAGCTACTGAAGAAACGGCTGGCGAAGAGCTGGCAGACAACGCCACCGCATTCGATGAGGAAACCGGTGAAGCGCTTGATCCAAACAAACGCCGTCGTCCACGCCGTCGCAGCCGTCGCACCCGTCGCCCGACCGATGAACAGGGAAGCACAGAAAACACATCGGCACCCGCTGCTTTTGTGCCGAACGAAGTGCTTTTGGCCGAAGCGGAAAGCCTTTCCCAACAAGCCCCAGAGGCAGCACCAGCCGCCAAAGTGGAGCCCGTGCAAGACAGCGTGACTGAAACCATGCAGGAAGCCCCGGTAACAGCTACAGCGCCCGAGGTACAGGCTGAAGAAGCCGTTTTGGCCAGCCCTGCGCAGGCAGAGCCTGTGGCAAGCCCGTCTTCTGAACCTGCCCCTGTCGCCAGGACTGAAACGATTGAAACGGAAAAAACCGAATCAATGCCCGTCACCCAGACAGAACCCACGGCGTCTGCCGCAGATGACTCAACAGCCATCAACAGCCAGCCTGTTTTGCCTGAAGAAACCAGCCAGCCGGCCACTGCCGAACCTGCCGTATCAGCCAGCGAGACAGCAGAACAGCCAGCTGCTACAGAAACGCTACCTGAAAATGCCACTGATAACAGTGCGGCAATTGAAAGTACGCCAGCGCCTGTGGCAGAAACCGCCACTGAAGAAGTATCCAGCCCGGCAGTCGCCTCTGCAGAAAGCGAAACTGTCATAGAAAGCACTGAGGTCACACCGACACCAGTACAAACCGTGACATCCGTCTCCGCAACCGGTACACAAGCTTCACTTGAGGAAATTGCCTCCAGCACCGGCATGCAATGGGTTGAAACCAAAGCCAGTCTGATACAACCTGTGGAACTTCCCAAACCCAAATTGGGACGTGCCCGCAAAACGGTTGCAAAAACCGAAGAAGTCCCATTGGAAATAGTGGAAACCAAAAAATAAGTTTCCTTGACTTCAAGGCCTAAAAAAAGCCCCTGGAAAACCCAATTCCAGGGGCTTTTGACTGCTGGACGCCTTCTTAAGACTTGCCCATTGCCTGTGACCTAAAAATACTCAATATTGTCCGCCCTGACAAGAACAAGAGCGGACAATAAGCTTGCATAACCTCAATCCAGCGTGATATTACCTGCCTGAATGACTTTGGCCCAGTCTTCACGTTCTTTATCCGAGTAGGCCTTGAACTGCTCGGCTGTCATGGGCATGGTTTCAATACCCATACCGTTGATTTTTTCAACCAGTTCAGGATCTTCCAGGGTAAGCAGCAAATCGGCAGATACTTTATCGACGACTTCCTTTGGCAAACCGGCGGGGCCCACCAGACCCTGCCAGGCGTAAGCTACAAAATCACCCACACCTGCTTCGCCCATGGTAGGCACATCAGGAAGCACAGCAGCCAGACGTTCAGGTACCGCCACAGCCAGCACACGAACCTTGCCTGCCTTAATATTAGGCAAACCGGACCCCAGATCGGCAAACATCAGGTCTACCCGTCCGCCAATCAAATCCTGCAAGGCAGGTGCTGCCCCCCGGTATGGGACATGCAAAATATCGGTATTGGTCTGCTGTTTAAAACGTTCCAGCGCCAGATGGTGTGGAGAACCGGCACCTGCCGAACTGGCCGACAGTTTACCTGGCTCTTTACGTGCAGCCTCAATCAAATCATCCAGTTTCTGATAAGGTGAGTCAGCCGGAACCGCCAACACTAACGGAAAACGGGCCAAACCACCAAGATAGGTGAATTTGCCGGGATCGTAAGTTAACTGCTTGTACAGCGACGGGTTAAACGCCAGGGTACCGGAATCGGCCGTACCAATCACATAACCGCTTGGGTCGGCATTGGCCACAGCCGTTGCACCAATACTGGTACCACCACCGGGACGATTTTCAATAACCAGCTGTTTGCCCAGATGTTTTTCAAGATTCATGGCAACCGTACGGGCGATCACATCAGTGCCACCACCGGCTGGGTAAGGCACCACCCAGCGGATGGGCTGCTCGGGCCAGGCAGCATGCGCCACGCCTGCCACACCCATCGCGCCAACTATAAATACTTTACTGATCGCTTTAAACACTTTTATCTCCTTCCATCGAATAAACAAAAAAATTTTCATTGACGGCACCTGCCTCAGTATTCAGGTAACAGTCAATCGCATGCGGCCAGAAGAAGACAAGACTTCCCCTGTCGGAAAAAGGCCGACATGCTTGAAATAATCGGGTTGTGATTTATAACCGTATCATCATGGCCAATAAGTCTTCACTTACTGCAATGAGTTTTATCTGTTCCTGTTGCGAAAGCCCTGCGCTGGCATATGCATGTGTCTCCATATCAAAGTGTGATAGATGTTATGGCTTTTTATAATAATGCCCGTTTTTACGTGCTTACACTAGCAATCATTTTAGTTGTGAAAGCAACTATATTCAAGCGTTTTTTGATCTATATTAATAATTATTAAATTTTCACTGGATTTTATAAGGATAAAAAAACACCTGCCCGGCCTGTTTTAAGGCCGGGCAGGTAGTATTCCCATGCATTTATTTATGCTTCAAAAACCAGTGCCTCATTTATAAGGCGGCAAATCAGTTCAGCATCCTTAATTTCATTGCTTAACAACAAAACCAGTTTGGTCAGGAACAGGCTGCGTTTTTCTTCGGGTAACTTGTCAATGGCAAATGACAGGTTATCGTAAACTTTTTCAAGGCTCAGGATATCAATACTCATTTTTCATTCCTCCTAGGCAGATTTTTTAATGAATTTCTGGAACGCGTTTTCCAGGGAGCCCGGTACGTATTGTTTCCAGCGGCCGCAAATATGATGATCGGGACGAACCAGATACACCTGGCCCTGGCTGGCCCCATAGCGGTTTTGCAGCAATTGCGCATCCACCTTGAAGGTTTTACCGGCACCGGCGGTAACCGTATTTTCAGAAGACAGGACAATGACCTTGACAGGCACACCCTGCGCCTTAAGATCATTGACTTCTTTTTGCAATGAATCAGGCAGGCTGGCTTCGTTGCTAAAGTAAATAATATTGAAGTCCAGCCCCAATTCGTCATACAGATACTGTTGATCGGATAATTTCAGATTAGGAAGGGGCGCGCCATTTTCCAGCTCTGGCAGCATATCCTGATTATCATCGCCAATACTGTTAACCGGAGAAGAACGGTACACGTGGGCACGCGACGTTCTCCAGTGAAACAGCGGACGAACGAATTCATGCTTCAGGGACAGGGACAGTGTGGCATCACGCAACAAACGGAAACCATCGGTGGGGGGGGCCATGAAACGGGTGCTTTTGCCCGCTTCATCAATAATTTCCATGGCTGCGCCAACACGGTCATGGGTATAAGAATGAAGCAAATAAGAAGAGCCCCAACCTTTAATGGTGGCCACCAGCTTCCAGCATAAATCCATCACATCCTGAAAACCGGTATTGGCACCACGCACCCCAAAGATGGGGAGCATATGGGCCGAATCACCGGCAAACAAAATACGGTTGTGGACGTATTCAGGCAAGGTAAGCGCACGGGCGGAATACACCGAATACCAGTCAAGCTCCCATTGTTTGCCTTCATATCCCATCATTTTCAGCTGGGCATTGACCGCGTGGGTAATGTTTTTCAGATCCAGCGCATCTTCATTGGACACATGGGCCGGCAATTGATAATCAAAACGCCAGATATTGTCGGGTTCCTTGTGCAGCAAAATGGTATTGCCCGGGTTCCAGTCAGGTGAAAAGTAAGCCAGGCGCTCGGTAGGCAAAGGCAGATCAATGCGGATATCCACAATCACAAAACGCCCCTCGTAGCTATTGCCCTCCATATTCAGACCCATACTTTGGCGCACACTTGAGCGGGCCCCGTCTGCGGCAATCAGCCATGGGGTTTTGTACGAATACTCGCCTTCGGGGGTATCCACCACCAGGATCACTTCATGGTCATCTTGTGAAAATGAAGTCAAATGATTACCCCAGCGCAATTCAATCAGTGGCTGCTTGGCGGCCTCTTCAACCAGATAGGTTTCCAGATAGTTTTGCTGCAAATTGTTCAGCGGTGGATAGCTGTCCTGGGGGTCTACCGGTGTTTCCATACGGAAAACGCGCTCACCACAATAAAAAGAATTGCCGCTGGTCCAGGAAAGCGCTTTTTCCATGATTCGATCGGCCACACCGGCCACTTTCAGGATCTCCATGGAACGACGCGTATAAACCAGGCCGCGACTGCCTTCGGATACCTGCTGCTCGGATAACAACACGATGTTCTTGATGCCGTGTTTGGCCAGGATAAGCGAGGCAACCAGACCAATCGGCCCGCCGCCGACAATGGTGACTATTCCATTGGACTGGGCCGGATCAGACGGAAAAGTGTGTGGATAGACGGTGTATTCGTGATACAGGGATTTACGCGGAACAGTAACAGGCGTATGCATAATGTCTCCATGAATGGAAAGTATTCAATTTTTGTTTATAAAAAATATGCAATACGTAGGGGTATTTGCATTTGCAACCAATTTTAGTTGCAAAAACAATCATTTTCAAGCTTTTTTTGATCTGCGTTAATTGTTTTCCAGATTATGCTGGATTTTATTGATCAAATTAAGCAAATTCTGTTGTTCTTCTGCCGATAAAGTCTTCATCGCAATGTCATTGCGATGCATAATAAGTGCCACCACTTCCTCATAGACCTGCTTTCCTTTTTCAGTCAGGGACAAGTCAAAAGCCCGGGCATCCTGTTTTTGCTGACGTTTTTCAATCAGGCCCTTGTCAACCAGGGAAACCACGGCACGGCTGCCCTGACTTTTATCAAGGTTGGCTTTTTTGGCTACCTGTACCACCGACAGCACTTTATTAAAACCAATCACGGCCAGCACCCTGCCCTCTGCTGAAGAAATACGGACAGGCTCCAGGTCAGTATAGTCTGCATGTCTGTCAATTAATTTAGCCAGGGAATGCAATTTATAGGTAAGAGAATTTTCAAGATTAAATGAATCAGCCGACATTTTATTTTTGACCTGAATAATTAAATTGTCATTATTCTATCAGCCATTATGGCAATTCCATGTTTTTTATGCAAACAACCCCGACCATACTCATACAGCCAGGGTTGTAAAATATCGAAATATCATGGCAAAGGGCCCCAAAAGCCCCACCAACATTATTTATGCCGACAAGGCTTCATTGGACTGACGGGTCAGTAAAGCCATCAGGCGGGCCAGCTCTTCACGCAAGTCGTGACGATTGACCACCATATCGACTGCTCCTTTTTCCAGCAGGAATTCGGCACGCTGGAAACCTTCAGGCAATTGCTCACGGACGGTCTGCTCAATCACCCGGGGACCGGCAAAACCGATAAGCGCCTTGGGTTCGGCAATGACCACATCACCCATAAAGGCAAAACTGGCGGATACCCCACCCATGGTTGGATCAGTCAGCACACTGATAAACGGCAAACCTTCAGCGGAAAGCCGAGTCAGCATGGCATTGGTCTTGGCCATTTGCATAAGTGAAAACAGGCTTTCCTGCATCCGCGCACCACCCGATGCTGACACACAGACAAACGGGGTGCGGTTTTCTATGGCGGCCTTCACACCGCGCACAAAGCGTTCGCCTACCACCGAACCCATTGATCCACCCATGAAGTTGAACTCGAAACAGGCAAGCGTTACCGGCAAAGACATGATTGAACCGCTCATGACGACCAAGGCATCGGTTTCGTTGGTTAATTTTGTGGCTTCAGCCAAACGCTCGGGATATTTGCGACTGTCCTTGAATTTGAGGGGATCGGTTGAACGAACCTGATCACCAATTTCAACCCGCCCTTCCGCATCAAGCAGGGAGTCGATGCGCGCGCGCGCACTTAATCGCATATGATGGTCGCACTTGGGGCAAACATTCAGGGCCCGTACCAGATCTTCCTTATACAAGGCAGTCTCGCAAGAAGGGCATTTGACCCATACGCCCTCGGGAACACGCCGTGCACCCGAATCGGACTTCTTGTTGATACGGGGGGGGAGAATTTTATCGAGCCAACTCATTATTTATCCTTGTTTTGAACCTTGTCGAGCGCTTCACGTACGCCCTTGAGCCATTCGCTTGCTGCAGCAACGGCCACTTCGGTGACCTGATCTTCGGGCTTGCCAGCAATCGCCTGTTCCATGGTTTCGATGATTTTACTGCCAATCACAACGGCATCGGCCACTTGGGCAATTTTCGCGGCACTTTCGGCATCACGAATGCCAAAACCGACACCCACCGGAATTTTTACGTGTTTTTTGATATCACGCACACGTTGCTGGACATCTTCCACATTGAGTGCCCCCGAACCGGTCACGCCACGTAAAGACACATAATACACATAGCCTTCGGCCACTTGGCCCACTGACTGGATGCGGGCTTCGGTGGAGGTGGGTGCCAATAGAAAAATCGGAGAAATACCCTTTTCTTTCAGCATCCCGGTAAATTCATCAAATTCCTCGGGCGGATAGTCTACCACCAATACGCCGTCCACACCTGCGATAGCGGCTTTTTCCGCAAAAACAGCCCTGCCCATGGCTTCAATAGGGTTGGCGTACCCCATCAACACAATGGGCGTTTCGTTATTGAGCTGACGGAACTCGCTGACAATATCCAGAACCCGTGACAGGCCAACTCCCTTGGCAATGGCTCGCTCAGCAGCCCGCTGGATAACCGGACCATCGGCCATGGGATCGGAAAAAGGCACGCCCAATTCGATAATGTCAGCCCCGGCCTCTGCCAGACTGTGCATTAATGCCAGTGTGGCTTGTGGACTGGGATCTCCAGTGGTGATGTAAGGAATCAGGGCTGCGCGTTGCCCTGCCTTTGCAAATGCATTGTCAATTCTATTTAAAGCCATTATTGTTTTCCTTTACAGCTCGATTCCGCTAAATTCAGCCACAGTATGCATATCCTTGTCACCACGGCCTGACAGGTTGACCAGAATGATCCTGTCGGCAGGCAAAGTGGGAGCCAGCTGGGCGGCATACGCCAGGGCATGGGAGGATTCAAGCGCGGGAATAATACCCTCAAAGCGGCAGCAATCATGAAACGCCTGCAGCGCCTGGGCATCATTGATGCTCTCATAGGAAACACGGCCGATTTCATGCAACCAGGCATGCTCGGGCCCCACACCGGGATAATCAAGACCTGCGGAAATGGAATGGGTTTCCTGCACCTGCCCGTCTTCGTTTTGCATGACAAAGGTACGGTTACCATGCAATACGCCTACCTGGCCTGAATTGATGGATGCGGCGTTACGTGGCGTATCAAGACCTTCGCCGGCGGCCTCAACGCCAATCAGCTTGACGTCTTCATAAGGGATATAGGGATAAAAAATACCCATGGCATTGGACCCCCCCCCTACGCAGGCAACCACGTAGTCGGGCTGACGACCTGCATCTTTGGGCATTTGCTCAAGGCATTCTTCGCCAATGATTTTCTGGAAATCACGTACCATGGCCGGATAAGGATGCGGGCCGGCAACCGTACCGATGATATAAAAAGTGTCATCTATGTTGGTCACCCAATCGCGCATGGCTTCATTCAGCGCATCTTTGAGTGTTTTGGAGCCGGACTCGACCGGCACGACAGTTGCACCCAGCAACTTCATGCGATAAACATTAAGGGCCTGACGGCGAACGTCCTCGGCCCCCATATACACCACGCACTCCAGACCATAACGGGCCGCCACGGTTGCCGTGGCCACACCGTGCTGGCCGGCACCGGTTTCGGCAATAATGCGGGTTTTACCCATTTTACGGGCCAGAAGAATCTGGCCAATACAATTGTTAATTTTATGGGCACCCGTGTGATTCAGGTCTTCGCGCTTGAGCCATATCTGGGCACCACCGAGCAACCCGGACCAGCGCCTGGCATGGTAAACCGGGCTGGGACGACCCACAAAATGGGTCAGCTCATCATTATATTCAGCCACGAACTCGGGGTCATTCCGGTATTTTTCATAAGCTTCATTCAGTTCCTTGATGGCATGCATTAATGTTTCGGCAACAAAAACTCCGCCAAACCGGCCAAAGTGACCTTTCTCATCTGGGTAATTATAGGGTTTCAAAACGCCTCCTGCAGCGCATTCAATTATTTTATTTAACAGCCATTTTACTCAATTTAACAACGGGACGCAGACATTACCCCGGGGATCTCCAATAAGGCCTGCAAAGCCCGGGACAATTGATCGCCATTCTGGATTTCGATGGTAAAGTGCATATGGGCCAGTGAACGCTTGCTTTGCGTATTAACGCCAACCACCTTAAGCTTGAGCCTGGAAAAGGCTTCAGAGACATCCCTCAGCAGACCGGTACGATCCTGGGCATGGACAGCAATATTGACCGGATAGACCGCATCTTCGGTATTGCCCCAGGCAACATCAATGACCCGCTCGGGATTTTTATGCTTTAACACGGCAAACGAGGCGCAATCCTGACGATGGATCGACACCCCTCGGCCACGGGTGACAAAACCCACGATCTCATCCGGCGGGGCCGGACGGCAACAGCGGGCCAGCTGGGTCATTAATGAATCGACCCCCACCACCAGCACACCGCCTTTACCTGTCTGGCGGGTCTCGGTCTGGCGGGCCACCTGAATTTTGTCTTCGGTACCGGTTTCGGTGGTCGGCTCGACAAAAGCCGAAGCAATCGAGCGCAGGCTGAACTCGTCTTTGGCAACGGCCACATACAGGTCATCAGCACGGGCAAAACCCAGTTTTTCAGCCAGCTGCTCCTGATTGACGGCTGTTTTTCCCAAACGCTGCAATTCTTTCTCGACCTGCTCTTGTCCGCTGGTAATACGCTTTTGCAACTCAATCGCATTAAACCACAACCGCACTTTTGCCCGGGCTCTGGGGCTGGCCAAATAACCCAGTTGCGGATTCAGCCAGTCACGGGAAGGCCCACCCGATTTGGCGGCAATGATTTCAACCGTCTGTCCGGTTTTCAGTTTGGTATTAAGCGCAACCATTTGACCGTCAACCTTGGCCCCCCTGCATCGGTGCCCAAGGTCGGTATGCAAATGGTAGGCAAAATCAACCGGCGTGCTGTCTGCAGCCAGCTCAATAACCCTGGCCTGCGGTGTGAGCACATAAATACGCTCATGCCTTTCGCCCTCTTTCATTTGCTCTAACTGTTCACCGGTTTTTTTCAATTCGGCTTTTTTGCGTTCCAGTCCGTCCTGACCGACTCCATTTTCTTCAAGGGCTTTCTTTTCTTCTTTTTCGGTAATGCCGACTTCCTTGCGCCATGACAGCAATTGGCGCATCCAGGAAACCTGGCGGTCATACAGGCTGGAAGCGGATACCTGTCCACCTTTTACCCCGGCCTCTTTATAGCGCCAGTGGGCCGCCATGCCATATTCGGCAAACTGGTGCATTTGCCGGGTGCGAATCTGCACTTCAAAGGCGCGACCGTCATCACCCATGACCACAGTATGCAGGGAGCGGTAACCATTAGGCTTGGGATTGGCAATATAATCATCGTATTCGTCCATGACCGGTGTCCACTTGGCATGCACCAGTGACAAGGCGGTATAACAATCCCGCTCGGTATCCACAATAATGCGCAGGGCCTGCAAGTCGTACAACTGGTCAAAATCAAGCTTTTTATTGCGCATCTTGTTGTAAATGCTGTAAATATGCTTGGCCCGACCGGCCACATCGGCCTTGATGCCCATTTCCTGCAAAGAGTCGCGAATTTCATTAACTGTTGCGGCCACAAGGCTTTCACGCTCTACACGACGGCTTTCCAGCTTCTTGGCGATATCCTTGTACACTTCGGGCTCAAGAAAACGGAAAGAAAGGTCTTCCATTTCCCATTTGATTTGCCAAATCCCCAGGCGATTGGCCAGTGGCGCATACACATCACGGGTTTCAATGGAAATATCTTCAGGGCAGGGTTTCTTGGTTTCGGCAAACCAGCGCAATGTTTGCAACCGGGAAGCCAGACGCACCAGCACAATTCGCAAATCGGTAGCCATGGCCAGCAACATTTTGCGCAGCATTTCCTGCTGGTTGCCGCTATTGCCGCCTTCCTGGCTGGCAGTACCTGCATTGCGGGCCACCAAGCCTATTTTGACCAATTCCCGTGACCCCTGGACCAGATTGAAAACTTCCAGCCCAAAATGGTTAATAATTTCATTCTTATAATTTTTTTCCAAAGCCGCTTCCTGCTCTGCCGGCATGGAAGCGATAAGACCTGACACCATCGTGGTCACATCCACCTGAAGCAGGGATAAAATCCTGACGACCCCTGCCGCATGCTTAAGGGCCGGTTCTCCGGTTTCAAGCGTCTGCCCCGCCATGGCGTGCACGGCCCAGTCAACCGCTTTTTCCAGCAACCGCCTGTCTTCGGCCCCAAGGTCTTCACACACCGAATTAAGCCATACTTCATCCAGGGCATTTGTATTGTCGCTATCGGGTATCATGTGAATCATGGTTGAAAAATAAATAAGAAATCAAATGGAACACCTCGTATTGTACAGGTCGGAACTATGGACGCAAATACAAAATCGTTGTTAATCATATGGCATTCCCGTACCCATGCGGCAAAACAGGCCGCCCAGGCTGCCTTTGACGCTGCCTGCAAAATTCGTCAGGAACTGGGCCAGCAAGATCAAATCCTCATGTTATACGCCAGCGAGGTACGCCTTGAACAGCTTTTACAGGCAGATGCCTATCTGTTTTGCGCCCCTGAAAACCTGGCCAGCCTAAGTGGCGCGATGAAAGAGTTTTTTGACCGTTTTTATTATGACTTACTGGGCAACATAGAGGGTCGGCCATACAGTGCGATTATTACCGCCGGCTCTGATGGACAAGGTGCACTTCGACAGCTGCAGCGCATTTGCACCGGCTGGCGCCTTAACGAAAAAGTAGTGCCCATCATACTGAACACCGCCAGCCAGACCAAAGAGGAAATCCTGGCGCCCAAAACCCTGACTGCCGAACAACTGGCCCAGGCAGCGGAAGTGGGAAGCACGCTTTATGCCTGGCTATGAAATACGCATTCCCACGCGGGAGCATGGGAACGAGTAAGCCGGATATGCATTCCCACGCGGGAGCATGGGAACGAGTAATGCCTGGCTATGAAATACGCATTCCCACGCGGGAGCACGGGAACGAGTAAGCAGGCCCAGGCTCCTCTTGTTCCCATGCTCCGCGTGGGAACAAGAAACAGGATATTGATGCTGCTATCCGTAGGCATTCCCACGCGGAGCGTGGGAACGAGTAAACTTTTTGGGGTCAGTTCAGAGCGTGGGAACGAGTAAAACTTAAAGTGCGGCTGTCACCACAATTTCAACCTTGAAATCGGGATTGGCCAAGCGGGCCTCCACCGTTGCACGGGGTGGTGCATTTTCTTTGGATACCCATTGATCCCATGCTTTATTCATGGCAGGAAATTCGGCCATATTGGCCACGTAAATCTGTGCCATCAGGATTCTTTCCTTACTGGTACCGGCCTGCGCCAACAAATCGTCGATAATAGCCAGCACCTGGGCGGTTTGGCCCTCCATATCCAGCGATGCATCATTGGGGACCTGTCCTGCCAGATAGGCAACACCATTATAAACAGCCATGTCAGACAAGCGGGCACCCACATTGGTACGTTTAATATCGCTCATTCAAGGTTTCCTGTAAAAGGTTGAGAAAAAATCAGGCGGCAGGCAAATCAAAAACATGCCGCAAATAAGACAAATAGGCCGGGTCATCACACATGGTTTTCTCGGGCTCATCCGAAACCTTGGCAACCGGCTGCCCATTGCAACGAACCATTTTCATGACCACCTGCAAAGGTGGTACGCCCATATCATTGGTCAGGTTGGTGCCAATCCCGAAGGACACCTTGCAACGCCCCTGAAACCTTCGGGCGATATCCATGGCAGTTTGAAAATTGAGATTATTGGAGAAAACCAGTGTTTTGCTGCTTGGATCCACCCGGTTGGCCTGATAATGAGCCAACAGGCGTTCACCCCATTCGAACGGATCGCCGGAATCGTGACGCGCGCCATCAAACAATTTGCAAAAATACATGTCAAAATCACGCAGGAAAGCATTCAGGCCGTAAACGTCAGAAAGCGCAATACCCAGGTCGCCGCGATATTCCTTGGCCCACATTTCCAGGGCAAACACCTGGGAATCACGCAGGCGTGGTCCCAATGCCTGGCAGGCCTGCAGATATTCGTGCCCCATGGTACCCAAAGGCGTGGTATTGTACTCTTTGGCCATGAACACATTACTGGTACCCACAAAATGATTACCCATTTTCTCTTTCAGGGTCTTGACCACCTCATGATGCCAGGCTTTAGAGAACCGCCGGCGCGTACCATATTCGGAAATCTTGAAACTTTTCACGTCGGTACTGGCATTGACCAGCTCAATCTTCTCATTCAGACGGCGCCTGCCCTCTGTCCAGTCAAGCGTTTTATATTCATTGCGAAAATACACTTCATTCACAATGGCGAGCACCGGAATTTCAAATAAAATCGTATGCAGCCAGGGACCTTTGGCCTCGATGGTGATTTCCCCTTTCTCTTGGCCCTCGCCCACCTCAATACACTTTTCGGGCAAATGAAACAGGCCCAGGAAATCAACAAAATCACTTTTGATGAAACGCATGTTGCGCAAATAATCCAGCTCATCTTCGGTAAAACGCAACTGGCACAGATGATGAATTTCCTCGCGTATTTCATTAATGTAAGGGCGCAGGTTAACATCCTTTGAACGGCACTTGAAACGGTACTCCACCTGGGCACCCGGGAACTGATGCAGCACGACCTGCATCATGCTGAATTTATATAAATCGGTATCTAAAAGCGAGGTAATAATCATGTCGGTAACAGTAATTTTTTTATAACCATATCACAGCTATCAGGGTTTTGAGCGCCAAGTATTTCAAGATTAGGTAAAATCACATTTTTAATGTCGTTTATTGGAGTTTTAAATGACTCACGTTGTTACCGAAAACTGTATTAAATGCAAATATACAGACTGTGTCGATGTATGTCCCGTCGACTGTTTCAAGGAAGGCCCCAACTTTCTGGTTATCGATCCCGATGAATGCATTGACTGCGCCGTCTGTATACCGGAATGCCCTGCCAATGCCATTTTTGCCGAAGAGGACGTGCCACAGGATCAAATCCACTTCATCAAAATCAATGCAGACCTCAGTCCCGAATTCCCGACCATCAGCCGCTCCAAAAAACCGCTTGATGATGCTGATGAGTGGAATAACGTCCCCAACAAACTCCAGTACCTGGAAAAATAGCTGACTGAAATAAAACAGGAAAATATGACTGACCAGAAATATACCCGTGAAACCGTAATCAGCATGACCGAATGGGTGCCCGGCAAGCTGTTCTCGATCACCACCACCCGCGATCATGCCTTCCAGTTTGAACCGGGACAGTTTGCCCGGCTCGGCCTGCCCGCCAGTGATGACCCCACAGCCGAGCCCTCCATATGGCGTGCCTATTCCATGGTCAGTACCCCAGAGGATGAATTTCTGTCTTTTTACTCTATTGTGGTGCCTGAGGGGGAGTTCAGCCCACGCCTGGCCGGCCTGAAAACCGGCGACCCGATTTATATCGACAAAACCGCTTTTGGTTTCCTGACCATAGACCGTTTCCCACAAGGCGGCAACTTGTGGCTCCTTGCGACAGGCACCGGCTTATCGGCTTATATCTCCATGCTCAACACGCCTGCCACCTGGGAACGGTTTGACAAAATCATTCTGGCCCATGGTGTTCGCACCAGCGAAGAACTGACTTATCAGGATGACATAGCCAAATGGCAACAACAGTTTGGCGATCGTTTTGTTTATCTGCCCCTGCCCACCCGGGAAGCATACAAAAACCACCCACAGGAACGTTTGACCACCCTTATCAGCAATAGCAAACTTGAGCAGTTAAGCGGCTTGAAACTGGATCCGGCAACATCAAGAGTCATGTTGTGTGGCAACCCTGAAATGTTATCGGAGGCACGAAAAATACTGGCTGAAAAAGGCTTCGCTGCCGGCAGACGCGGTATCCCGGGCAATCTTGCCGTTGAAAATTACTGGTAATAATTTATTTTCACCTGTCCAAAGCATTCATGAATAGTAACAAAATAGTAATTTCCCTAACTTTTGTCGGTTTTAGGTGAAAATTCACATTTCCTGATGTTTTATCCATATTACTGGTGCTAGACTTAAATCATGCACCCGTTTTTTTTCGCTGCAAAACAACAATAAGGAAGTGAGCTTATGCTGTACCAATTTCATGAATTGACCCGTTCCATACTGGCCCCTATTTCAGCTTTCACGAATATAGGCTCTCAGCTGTTTTCCAATCCTTACAGCCCTTACGCCTATATCCCCAATTCAAAACAGATCTCAGCCGGGCTTGAACTCATTCACCGACTGGGTAAGGATTACGAAAAACCCAAATGGGACATCAACTCGGTTACTATCGAAGATCGCGAAGTAGCGGTTCATACTGAAATTGCCCAAAGCAAACCTTTTTGCAATTTGGTTCACTTCGTTCGCGACCTTGAACCCAACGCACCTGCCTGCCCCAAAGTCCTGATCGTTGCCCCGCTATCCGGGCATCACGCCACGTTGTTACGTGATACGGCGCGCACCATGCTCAGCGCCTTCGATGTATACGTGACCGACTGGGTCGATGCTCGCATGGTTTCACTGGCCGAAGGCCCTTTCCATCTGGATGACTACATTGAATATATCCAGGACTTCATCCGCAGCCTGGGACCTGACTTGCACGTTATGTCGGTTTGCCAGCCCACCGTACCGGTTCTGGCCGCCATTTCTTTAATGGCCGGCAATAATGAGGCGGTTATGCCCAAAAGCATGATCATGATGGGTGGCCCATTGGATACCCGTTACTCACCCACCGAAGTTAACGGACTGGCCAGCACCAAACCCTATTCATGGTTTGAGAACCAGCTGATTCACATCGTGCCTTCCCGCTACCCGGGTGTGGGCCGCAAGGTGTATCCGGGCTTTTTGCAGCACGCCGGCTTTGTTTCAATGAACCCCGACAAACACATGCAGTCGCATTACGACTACTATCTCAACCTGATGAAAGGCAACGAGATGGAGACCAACAGCCACCGCAAATTCTACGATGAATATAATGCGGTGCTGGACATGCCGGCCGAGTATTACCTGGACACCATCCGGGTCGTCTTCCAGGAGCACCTGCTACCCCGTGGGCTTTGGGATGTTCGTGGTGTACGGGTAGATCCCGACCATATCCGCAACGTCAGGCTCATGACCGTTGAAGGAGAACTGGACGACATTACCGGTCATGGGCAAACCCGTGTGGCCCATGAACTGTGTGGCAATATTCCCAAAGCCGATAAACACCACCTGTTGGCCAGCGGCTGCGGACATTACGGAATTTTCTCAGGCACCAAATGGCGCACCCGAATCTTTCCTGAAGTGAAAGAATTCATCAATAACGTCGATCGGGACTGATTTCCGGTTAAAATAAGAAGGCCTGTCCAGCAACAGGCCTTTTTTATTTTTACCATGACCAATAAATCCCTACTTGAAAAAATTGATGCCATCCTGCCGCAAACCCAATGTACAAAATGCGGTTACGATGGCTGTAAACCTTATGCACATGCACTGGCTCAGCAAGAAGCCAGTATCAACCGTTGCCCCCCAGGCGGCAGCCAGGGTATACAACAACTGGCCGCTTTACTGCAGGTACCGGTTTTACCCCTTGACCCGGAATGCGGCACGGAAATCCCGCTGCAGGTGGCGGTTATTGATGAAGCCCACTGTATTGGATGTACCCTTTGTATCCGGGCCTGCCCGGTAGATGCCATTATTGGTGCCAACAAATTCATGCACACGGTAGACCCGCAAATATGCACCGGTTGCGACTTATGCGTTGCGCCCTGCCCGGTCGACTGTATCAGCATGGTTGATGCCAACCGCACATGGACCACGGAAGATGCCAATGCGGCCCGAGAACGCCATGAGCAGCGTGCCGCACGCCTGCAAAAGCTCAGGCTGCAGGAAGAGGCCCGTCTTAACCAAAAATCCATTCAAACCGCCACGAATTCCAAAGAGCTGGCCAAACCGGCCCAACCACTACCCAATGAAAAAACCGCTGAGCAACTCAAGAAAGAAGCCATTGCCCTGGCATTGCAGCGGGCCCGGGAACGACGCCAGCAAGTCATGAAAAAAGACTCCACCACCCCATAACCATGAATGCAGAAAAAAGAAAAGAGATTTTTGCCCGCTTTAAAGCCGCCAACCCCAAACCCACCACAGAGCTGGAATATGAAAACAATTTTCAGTTGCTGATTGCCGTACTGTTATCGGCACAGGCCACTGATAAGGCCGTTAATATTGCCACCAGAAAATTTTTTGATACCTGCAAAACTCCCCAGGATATCCTGGACATGGGGCTGGAAAAATTTACCGAAGCCATTCGTACCATCGGCCTGTACAAAACCAAGGCCAAAAACGCCCTGGCCACCTGTGAAATCCTGCAAAACCGGTATAACGGCCAGGTTCCCGGCAACAGGGAAGCGCTGGAATCCCTGCCTGGCGTGGGCCGCAAAACCGCCAACGTGGTACTTAACACCGCTTTTGGTCAACCTGCCATGGCAGTGGACACCCATATTTTCCGGGTTTCAAACCGCACCGGCATTGCACCGGGCAAAAACGTACTGGAAGTGGAAAAAAAGCTGCTCAGGCTGGTGCCCAAAGAGTATTTACTTGACGCGCATCACTGGCTGATTTTGCATGGCCGCTATGTGTGTGTGGCCCGCAAACCCAAATGCCCGCAATGCGGAATTGCGGACCTTTGTGATTACAAAGAGAAAACCAAAGCGTCCTGAAAAGACCAGGCTCTTCTGAAGCCGGCAGGACAGGCATCAGACACGGCCAAAAATGACCTCCCGAAATGGCAACTCAAGCTGGCGACCCGCTAAAGGGGACGCCAGACCATCGTTACTTGTCCTGCTTGCCAAAACCCAGGTAACTCTCAATCACACGGGGATCATGGAGCAACTCTGAAGCCTTGCCCTCAAGACGGACCTCACCCATTTCAAGCACATAGCCATAATCGGCCACCTGCAGGGCGGCACGGGCATTCTGCTCGACCAATAAAATGGATACGCCGCTTTCACGAAGTCGCATAATGGTATGAAAAACCTCGCGCACCACCAATGGTGCCAGCCCCAGACTGGGCTCATCAAGCATCAGCACTTTGGGTTTACCCATTAATGCACGCCCAACCGCCAGCATCTGACGTTCTCCGCCCGACAAGGTACCGGCATTTTGCATGCGGCGCTCTTTCAGGCGTGGGAACAGCTCATAAACTTCATCCAATGTACTTCGCCAGTTTTTTTCGCGGGAACGATACCGGCGAAAACCACCCAGCAACAGGTTATCTTCAACCGGCATACTGGAAAACAACTCGCGTTTTTCCGGTACCAGACACAGGCCATTGGCCACTCTGTCCTCTACAATCAGGCGACTGACATCGTGTTCCTGGTAAAGCACCTCACCATTGGCCGAACCGGGAACCGGCAATGAACCCATGATGGAGTTGAGCAAAGTGGACTTGCCCGCCCCATTGGCACCAATCACCGTCACCACCTGGCCGCTTTTCACTTGAAGATTGATATTTTGCACAGCCAGCACCTTGCCATACTGTGCACTCAGATTTTTTGTTTCCAGTAAGATACTCATACGTTTGCACCCTTTGCGTCAATGGAAATACCCAGGTCATCATCGACACCGCCCAAATAGGCTTCAAGCACCACAGGATTAACCTGAATCTGCTCGGGCGTACCTTCTGCAATACGGGTACCAAAATCCATCACCACCAGATGACTGGTCAGGCGCATGACAAAATCCATATCGTGTTCCACCAGCAAAATACTCATGCCTTCATCGCGCAAACCGGACAGCACGCTGGCCAGTTCCTGCTTTTCTTTATAGCGCAAACCGGCCGCAGGCTCATCAAGCAACAGCAAGGTGGGATCAAGCGCCAAGGCACGGGCAATTTCCACAATGCGCTGCTGGCCCAAAGACAGGTTACCGGCCTGCTCGTGCAGGTAATCACCCAATCCGACCCGCTCAAGCTGCTTTTTGGCCTCTTGCAACATTTGGGCCTCGGTATCACGCTCCAGATGCAGCAAACTTTGCACAATCCCGGTATTGACGCGCAAATGCGCCCCCAGTGCCACGTTTTCAAGCACACTCATGGTAGGCAGCAACTGTACATGCTGAAAGGTACGACCTACGCCAAGGGCGGCAATTTTACGCGATGACAGCGAACCGATTTCCTGCCCCATAAAACGCACGGAACCGCGAGTGAGCGAATGCACCCCGGTAATCAGGTTGAAAGTGGTACTTTTACCAGCGCCATTGGGCCCGATCAGCCCCATGATTTGACCCGCATGGATATTGAAACTGATGTCATTGACAGCTACCAGTCCACCAAACTCCTTGCGAATGTTGTCCACTTCAAGAATGAGCTCACCATGTTGTGGCCTGGCCCGCTGCGGCAACACTGAAGAGGCTTCAGGAATGGGTTTGGGCTGCACCAGCTGGTTGCCGGTGAATTTAGCCACAAAATTAACCAGAATGGGCCACAGGCCTTCGCGTGCATGGTGCAAGATAAACACCATCAAAATACCAAATACCACCATTTCAAAGTTGGCCGAGGTATTCAACAGTTGAGGCACAATATCCTGGATATGATCTTTCATGGTAAGGATTAGCGTAGAGCCGAAAACAGCCCCCCAGATATTGGCTGAACCGCCAATAACGGCCATGAACAGATACTCAATACCGTAATTGATCCCAAACGTGCTGGGACTGACCGCCCGTTGCTCGTGAGCATACAGCCAGCCTGCCAACCCGGCCAATACACCAGCGTAGACAAAAGCCACTACTTTATAATATTTGGTATGCACCCCAAAGGACTCGGCCATGCCTGCCCCGCTTTTCAGCGAACGAATCGCCCGTCCGGGACGGGAGTCCAGCAGATTCTTGCTGAACCAGACGGCCAGCAATACACATGCCCAAATCAGAAAATAAATATGCTTGGCCTTGAGCAGGGAAAAACCAAAAATCTCAATAGGTGGAATACCCGGAATGCCATCGTGACGCCCCAGGAAACCCAGGTTGCCATACAGGTAATAAAAAACCAGGCAAACCGCAATTGTGCTTAGTGGCAGGTAATGCCCCGACAGACTTAAGGTTATTTGCCCCAGGACATACGATACGACAAAGGTTAACACCAGGGCTGCCAGCAGACCCACCCAGGGTGAATAACCCGCAGTGGTTGACAGGTAAGCGGTGGCATAGGCACCAATACCGACAAATGCGGCCTGACCAAAGGAAGTCAGCCCCCCCACGCCAGTCAACACCACCAGACCCAATACCACCAGGCTGGCAATACCGATAGAGTTCATCTGGTTGATCCAGAACTCGGGGGTACCTGGGAAGACGGGCAGGCCCACCAGAAAAACGATAAATAATGCAAGAAATAAACGTTTCATTTTATTATTCTTCATCCTCTTCGTGCTTGACTAAAATGGCGCGTAACAGCAGAACAGGAATAACAAGACCAAAGACAATAACTTCTTTGTAATCACTGGCCCAGAATGTGGTGAAGGCCTCGATAATGCCGATGGCAATGGCACCAAAAGCCGCCAGCGGGTAACTGACCAGACCACCAATGATGGCACCGACAAATCCTTTCAGGCCAATCATGAAGCCGGTTTCGTAGGTAATGGTAATGAATGACACAATCATGATGCCAGACAATACCCCCACCAACGCGGTCAAAAAGAAAGTCAGGTGTCCCGACATGGAAGTACCGATACCCACCAAACGGGCACCGCGACGGTTAACCGCCGTTGCACGCAAGGCACGACCATACAGGGTTTTGCCAAAAAACAGCCACAGGGCGCCAATAATGGCCACCGTCATGCCAATCACGAACAGGCTTTGGTATGACCAGTTTAACGAGGCAATTTCAACCGTGCCATCAAAGAAAGGCTCGGAAACCAGCCAGCCTTCGGCCCCAAAAAACACCAGCCCCAGACCCACCAGCGCATAATGCACGGCAATCGACACAATCAACAGGGTAAGCACCGAATGCTCGGCAACCGGTTCGTAGGCAAGCCGGTAAAGCATGGGGCCCAATGGCACGACCAGAAGCAGGGTAAGAAAGGCCTTGACCCACAGTGAAGGATCGGTAGCCAGAACGACCGGTACCGCCCACAGCAAGAACAAGGGGTAAATAACAAAAACCCCCAGTGATTTAAGCAGGGTTTTCCTGTCTTTGCCCTTATAGACAAAATACAATTCTTTCAGGAACAAAACCGCGCCAAACATGGGCAACAGCCAAATTGTGCCGGGCTTGCCACCGTCGGCCATAATCGCAAAGGTAAGTGCACCAAACGTGACAAACTCACCCTGGGCAATAAAAATAATGCGGGTAACAACAAATACAAGCACCAGCGAAACAGCCATCAGGGCATAAATAACCCCGGTAACCAAGCCGTCCTGCATGAGTATTTTGGCAATAGACCAATCCATCTTCTGCTTTTTCTCTTTTTGATATTTAGAACAATAATAGTGCCAGCGTATTTGTCACAATGGCCCGCCTGCTAACAGGACGGGCCACCAGAACCTTCATGACACTGGCCGGGCCTGCTTATTCAGTACCCAGCTCGGGGGCATACACCCACTTGCCGTCAACCACCTTGACCAGCACGCGCGAGCGCTCGTCAAGACCGGTGTGATTGTCCGGGTTCATATTGAAAATGCCATGCACACCTTTCACATCGCTGGTGTTTTCAAGCGCATCGCGCATGGCCACGCGGAACGCTTCGGTACCAGGTTGGGCACCTGTGGCGATTGCCTTGGGAATGGCCGCATTAATTAACGCTGCAGCATCCCACATATGGCCACCAAATACACTCACGGAGCCTTTACCGAATTTGTCTTCATAGCGTTCAATGTAAGACAGGCCTTCTGCCTTGACTGGATTGTCATCGGCAAGCTGCTCGGCCACCAGCAATGGGCCAACGGGCAATACCAGACCTTCACAGGCTTTGGCACATACTCGCAGGAAATCGCTATTGGCAGAACCATGGGTATGATAGATTTGGCCTTTATAACCACGCTGTTTTAGTTCGCGCTGCGGCAAGGCACCGGGTGTACCGGCAGTCGCTACCAGAACCGCATCGGGTTTGGTGGCCAGCAGTTTAAGCACCTGTCCGGTCACGCTGGTATCGGGGCGGTTATAGCTTTCCTCTGCCACAATCTTGATATCAGTGTCTTTCAGGACACTTTTCACTTCATTCAGCCAGCTTTGGCCGTAGGCATCGGCAAAACCAATCACACCCAGGGTTTTGACATTCGCTTTTTTCATGGCGTCAGCCAGGGCCTGAGCCATCAGGAAGTCATTTTGGGGGGTTTTGAACGCCCATTTCTTGGCACCTTCCTGGGGCTCAACCACCACCGCATTACCTGCCAGGCTGATAACCGGCACTTTGTTTTCAGCGGCAACATCCACCATGGCCAGTGAGCCAGGCGTTACCGTGCTGCCGATCATGACATCGATTTTGTTTTCACTGATCAGCTTGCGCATGTTCTTGACGGCTTGCGTGGTATCTGTCGCATCATCGTACACCACGTAATTGACCTTGACGCCACCTACGTCAACAGGAACCACATCTACCGTGTTTTTTTCGGGAATACCCAACGAGGCAGCCGGACCGGTAGCGGAAATGGACACACCCACATTGACCACATCCTGCGCCATCGCAGCACCCACGAATGCGGTGGCAAGCACCATACTTAAAGAGGTTAATTTAGCAAGCTTCATGTTTAATTTGTCTCCATGGACACAATAATCGGGCAGTAAAACCGCAAGTAACAAAAGGCAAACGTGAATCTTACCATTTGTCTGCCGCCAAAATAGCGCAGAACCGGTTTTTACGCTAACATAGTGTCTTGAAATGGGCGCTTGACGCACATTTTTCCTGCTTTCAAACAATGTGTAACAAAAAAATGAACTTATCCGGAAAACAAAACACATAATACTCATTTCAATTAAAATGATTCGTTTCATTCCTCAAGCAGGTGAACAGTGAAAATCATCAAATCCGATGCGCAATGGCAACAGGAACTTACTCCTGAAGAATATTATGTAGCGCGGCAAAAAGGCACCGAACGCGCTTTTACCGGGCGCTACTGGGATACTTTCTCAGCCGGCATCTACCGTTGTGTAGGGTGCGGAACCCCCCTGTTTTCCTCTGACACCAAATTTGATGCAGGTTGTGGCTGGCCCAGTTATTTTGAACCAATCAACCCCGAGCATGTCAGAGAAGAACGCGACACCAGCCATGGCATGGTTCGTACCGAAATCCTGTGTAATATCTGCGACGCCCATCTGGGCCATGTTTTTCCCGATGGACCGCCTCCCACAGGCCTGCGTTATTGCATCAACTCTCTTTCTTTACGTTTTGAACCCGCCGAATGAAAAAATTCCTGTTTGATTTTTTTCCGCTTGTCCTGTTTTTTGTCGCCTTCAAGGTGGCCGGCATTTACGTTGCCACCTGGGCGGCCATTGCAGCCAGTGTGGCACAAATTGTGTGGCTTAAATTACGTAAAAAACCTATCGAAGCCACCAACTGGATGAACGTGATTATTATTGTCGTGTTTGGTGGTGCCACCATCTATTTCCAGAATGAAGCCTTCGTCAAATGGAAACCCACCGTTCTGTACTGGATGTTTGCGCTCATTCTGCTGGGTGGCAAACTGTTTTTCAGAAAAAATCTTATTCAAAAGCTGCTTGGTGCCCAGATGAAGATGGAAGATCATGTCTGGGACAAGCTGAATTACAGTTGGTCCGGCTTTTTCATTATTGCCGGTGCCATCAACCTGTTTGTTGCCTTTTCCGGCTACTTCACACTAGACCAGTGGGCCACTTTCAAGGTATTTGGCATGACCATTCTCCTTGTCATTTTCGCCATCGGCCAATCCCTCTGGATCAGCCGTTATATAGAACTACCCGAGAACTGAACTGCCTATGTCAGATCGCATTAAATTAATAGAAGAAAGACTAGCCAAACTTTCACCACTCAAGTTGCAAATCATTGATGATTCCCATTTGCACGCAGGGCATGCCGGCAGCAAAAACGGTGCCGGCCATTACACCGTCATTATTCAGTCAGCCCAGTTCAACGACTTGAGCCGGGTTGCCCGACAAAGGCTGGTTTATGATGCCCTTTCCGGCCTGATCCCATTTCCAATCCATGCGCTTGCCATTCAAACGCAAACCACTCTCTGACTCATAAAAGGAAAACCATGAAACGTTTTATGTTACTTGCCGCAACCTGCGCGGTTGCCTTGCCTGCTTTTGCACAGAACGTTGCAACAGTCAATGGCCAAGCCATCACTGAAGCTGAACTCAACAACACCATCAAGGCCCTGGTGGCCCGTGGTGCCCAGGACACCCCTGAATTTCGCAAACAGTTAACCGAAGAACTCATTAACCGTGCCGTTCTGGTTCAGGCTGCTGAAAAAGCGGGTGTTGACAAAAAAGATGAGGTTGCCCTTGCCCTGAACAATGCAAAGCAGGAAATCCTGATTGCATCTTTACTGCAGGACTGGAGCCAGAAAAACCAGATTTCCGATGCTGAAATCCAGAAAACCTACGATGAGCTCGTTAAGGAAAGCGCCAACCAAAAAGAATATAAAGTAAGGCATATTCTGGTTAAGGATGAAACCGCTGCCAACAAACTGCTCAAAAGCATCAAAGACAAAAAAGCCAAGTTTGCCGATGTAGCCAAGAAAGAGTCTATTGACGCCGGTAGTGGTAAAAACGGTGGCGAACTGGGTTGGGCACCTGCCGAAAACTATGTACCCGAATTCGCCAATGCTGTAAAAGCAGCCAAGAAAGGTGAACTGGTTGCCAAACCCGTGAAATCACAATTTGGCTGGCATATTATCCAGGTTGAGGACGAGCGTGCTGCCCAACCACCCAAACTGGAAGAAGTCAAACCACAACTGCAGCAAATGCTGAGCCAGCAAGCGCTGCAAAAGCACATGAAAGAACTGCGCGACAAAGCCAAGGTTGAGATTACCGAGAAAAAATAAGTCGGATTGCAGACATAGGGGTTCCCACGCAGGAGCGTGGGAACCAGGATCAGGATAGAACATTGACTCGCTCCCATGCTCTGCGTGGGAGTGCATGCCCTTCGCATTGACTGACTTGTTCCCACGCGGGAGCGTGGGAACCAGGATCAAGCAATCAGGACAGGCCCAGCATGCGTCTTAACTGATCTTCATCTATCACGTTTACGCCCAATTGACGGGCCTTTTCAAGCTTGCTGCCGGCATCGTCTCCGGCGACCACGTAGCTGGTTTTTTTGGATACCGAACCGCTTACCTTGCCACCGGCCTCCATAATAAGCTTGCCGGCCTCTTCGCGTGACCAGGTAGGCAAAGTACCGGTAAGCACAAAAGTGCTGCCTGCCAGCGTATCATTCTGGCTTTTTTCAATCTGTTTGGGCTGCACACCCACTTGCAGCAAATCGGCAATCACGTCCTGATTATGCTGCTCGGCAAAGAAGCGGCGAATAGAGCCCGATACCACCGGCCCAACTTCAGCCACTTTCAGCAATTCCTCTTCGGAAGCCTGCATCAGCGCATCCACACTCCCAAAATGAAGCGCCAGATCCCGTGCCGTCGTTTCGCCTACATGACGGATGCCCAGGGCATAAATCAGGCGGGAAAGCTCAACCTGCTTGCTTTTTTCTATCGCATTCACCAGGTTTTCGGCCGATTTTCGCCCCATCCGCTCAAGACCCATTATTTTTTCAACAGACAGGCGATACAAATCAGCCAGGGAGTGAACCCAGCCCTGATCAACCAATTGATCGACGATTTTTTCACCCAAACCTTCAATATCCAGCGCCTTGCGACTGGCCGCATGCAAAATGCTTTGTTTGCGTTGGGCCGCACAAAACAGCCCACCACTGCAACGTGACACCGCTTCATCAGGCAAGCGCTCAATAGCTGAACCACACACCGGACAAGCCGTGACCATCACAAACTCACGGGCATCGACCGGACGCAACTCGGGCAATGGGCGTACCACTTCGGGAATCACATCGCCTGCACGCCGCACAATAACCGTATCGCCAATCCGGACATCCTTGCGCCTGATTTCATCTTCATTATGCAAGGTCGCGTTGGTAACCGTAACACCGCCCACAAACACCGGCTGCAAACGCGCAACCGGCGTAATGGCACCCGTGCGTCCGACCTGCACCTCGATATCCAGCAATTTGGTGCTGACTTCTTCGGCCGGGAATTTATGTGCAATGGCAAACCTGGGAGCCCTGGAAACAAAACCCAGTGCCTGCTGGGCTTCCAGACGATTGACTTTATAGACCACACCATCAATTTCATAAGGAAGGTCAGCACGTATACGACTGACATGACGGTAAAATTCCAACATCCCGTCCACGCCTCTGACTACCCTGCGCTCTTGCGCCAATGGAAAGCCCAGCTGGGCAAACCAGACCAGCATATCGGCATGAGTCAATGGCAAGGGGTTTGTAAAGCCGGAGATTTCTCCCCAGCCATAGGCAAAAAACCGTAATGGACGCTTGGCGGTAATACGCGGATCAAGCTGACGCAAACTGCCGGCAGCGGCATTACGCGGATTCACAAACATCTTTTCCCCACGGGCACCCTGCTGCTGATTCAGCTTTATAAAATCCTGGCGATTCATCAGCACCTCACCACGAACCTCAAAAACGGCCGGCAGATTGTCGCCCTGCAAACGTAAAGGTACCGAAGCAATGGTACGAATATTACCGGTCACGTCTTCGCCGGTTTGCCCGTCTCCACGGGTCGCCGCATGGGCCAGTACACCATTTTCATAGCGAATGCCAATCGCCAGGCCATCAAGTTTTAACTCACAGTTGTACTCAACCCTATCGGCCAGGTCCAGCAGACCGGCATCACGCAAACCATCAGTAACCCGTTTGTCAAATGCGGCAATATCCGCTTCATCGAACGCATTACCCAAAGACAGCATGGGTACGGCATGCCGGATACTGGAAAAAGAAGACAGCGGAGCGCCACCTACCCTTTGGGTGGGAGAGTCGGGAGTAATCCATTCTGGATGGGCGGCCTCGAGTTTTTGCAGTTCGCGCATAAGTGCATCGTATTGCGCATCAGAAATAAGCGGCGCATCCTGCACATAATAAGCCTGGTCGTGTTTTCGGATTTCATTGCGAAGCGCCTGCAGTGCCAGCGCTTCAGGGTCATGCTTGATTACCATTTTTTATACTTCAACGATCAGGAAAACACCAGCAAGGCACGGCTTGAACCGGCCGGGATACCCTGCCTGTCAAGTTCCTCATAAAGCTCCACAAGCTTGCGATCGATACCCACTTCGGCGCCATCCATGACGGGGCGTCCAGAGTCATCCACCAGCTGGGCCTTTAAGGCAACCGCCAGCTCTTTGGCGACCCCCAACATGCGACCAAATGAGTGCTCATCAGCAGGGCTGCGCGGGACATCGAGCAACAAACCGATATGATCAATACCCGCAGAACGCACACCCTGACCGGGCTCGTTACCCAGCAACAACAGAAAACGGGGGATGCCATCTTCGTTGCACCAGGCAAAATCATTGCCATACTCCACAAAACTCATGCGACGGATAATCGATACAATCGCCGCCACAGGTTGAGTACCCTGGAGTTTCAGGGTCAGTCCAACCTGCGTATCCAGGTTGGCACACAACTCATCAAGAGACTGTGCCCGTTTAAGCAGGCTATCAGCATCAGGGCTCTCTGTGCTTGCATCAAGAACATGGGCCAGCTTGTCGGCCATCACCAAGGCCTGGGACCATTCGATTTCATTCAGGGGACCCTGACGATTGGCCAGCACCACGGCCATTTGCAATGAGATATAAGACTCGTTGGGATGCAGACGGGCACGATGATAACCATCGGCGGTTTCGGCAAAATAACGAATGGACTTGGTGCCTGCCTGACGATAGGGCTGGATATGTGCCAGCAACCTGGCACCGGGAATCGCTGAAGCAAAATGCAAGTCAATCACCCCTTCGCAGACTTCATCAACCGTTTCCTCGTCATGGGCCTGTTTGATGGAGGCAACCGCAACATCGGTCTCGAAGGCGGGATCTTCATCTGGCAGGCCAAATGCCGGCTCTTCACGCAAGGAGCCAGTATGTGTATGGATGGGTTCCGCACTTAACAAAGGGTCTTGCTCCGGCTCGGGGAACCTGTTTCGCATTTTGTTCTGGATGCGCTGCTCCTGCCACCAATTGAACAGCAACACCAATAAAATCAGTACAACACCAAGTGCGATCAGACTTAGCTGCAAATTACTCATATCTTTTTAACCCTATGATTATCATGCTTCATTGGCCAGTTGGACAGCCGAATCAATATCTACGGCAACGATTCTTGAAACACCCTGCTCTTGCATCGTAACACCAATTAATTGCCGGGCCATCTGCATGGCTATTTTATTATGAGAAATAAATAAAAACTGTGTCTGGTCACTCATGCTTTTGACCAGGTTTGCGTATCGTTCGGTATTGGCATCATCCAGCGGCGCATCAACCTCATCAAGCAGGCAGAACGGTGCCGGATTCAGCTTGAACAGGGCAAACACCAGCGCGGTTGCGGTCAAGGCCTTTTCTCCGCCTGACAACAAGTGAATCGTGCTGTTACGTTTGCCCGGAGGCTGTGCCATCACCTGCACACCGGCATCCAGGATTTCCTCGCCGGTCATGATCAGGCGGGCTTCACCGCCCCCGAACAACTTGGGAAACAGTTCTCCAAAATGACCATTAACCTGATTAAAGGTTTCCTGCAACAAATCCCTGGTTTCGCGGTCAATTTTGCGAATGGCATCTTCCAGCGTATCGATAGCCGAGATCAAATCATCATGCTGGGCATCAAGAAAACCCTTACGCTTACGGGCCTCGGCCAATTCTTCAAGCGCAGCCAGGTTAACCGAACCCAAGCTGTCCATTTGCCGTGAAATCCTCTGGACCTCTGACTGAAGCCAACCGGTTTTTTGCCAATCGGGCGGCAAATCGGCCAGCATGGCCCGCAACTGAGCACGGTCAACCTGGTGCTGATCCAGCTGATCGGCAAATTGTTCAACCGCCAGCCGGGCCGCCTGTTCATCCAGCTGCAACTGCATGATGCGGGCCCGTAGCGGCTCAATGGACTGCTCAAGGGCCAACCGCCCCTCATCGGCATTACGCAATGTAGCGGCAATATTTTCCAGTTCAATCCGGGCCTGCGTCAGGGCCTCTTCTTTTTCTGCCCTGGTTTCCAGCGCCTCCTGCAGGCCGCTGCGGATGGCCTCTTCATCGAAATCAAACAGTTCCTGCTCAAGGTTATCCAGCTCCAACCTGGCTTGTCCACTTTGATGACGGGCCAAATCCCTGTTCTTTTCAAGCTCGGTAATGCGGGCTGCCAGCGAACGCTTGCTAAACTCGGCTTCCTGTGCTGAACGTTCAAGATCGCGCAGCGTCTGTCTGGCCTGTTCAACCTCTTGAGCCAGGTCTTCTCCGTGCATTTGTGCATCGGCATAACGGCCTTGTATTTCTCCCAATTCGATATCCAGCGTTTCGAAACGGGCCTCACTGGTTTCCATGACAGCATGCAGCTCTTCACGCTGCATATCCAGATCGGCCAGGTCCTCATTCAAGCGGCGGGCGCGTTCGTCTGATTGCTGGATTTGCTGTTGCAAACGGGTGTATTCCAGTTGCAGGTCATGACTGCGACGCGTTAGCTCTGCCAGTCGCTGGCGGGCCGGCACCATTGCCTGCGACACCTGGCTCCAGGCACTTTCACTGCGGGCAACCGCACTGATGGCCTGGTCGGCGATTAGCTGGACTGCCTTGATTTCCCGCTGCAGGTTTTCTATTTCATTCTGACGGGCCAGCATACCGGCCTGCTCGGAATCCGCCGCATAAAAACAAACCCCATTGGCATCCACCACATGGCCACTTTTCAGCACAAACTGGCCATCCTCTGGCAACTGCTCACGGCGGGCCAGAGCTTCGGACAGGTCATCGGCCACATAAATGCCACGCAACCACTGCGCCAGCAGAGTCTTGAGATCATTATCGTTACAGCGCACCAGAGACAACAAGGGCTTCATACCCTGTACGCCTGGCTGAACCATCAAGGGAGCCGCCGGTTTCTGGTAAAACGCCAGCCGTGAGGGTGGTGCATCCTGGTCAAAAGCACGGGTCAGCGCAAGATTACGGACTTCGATAGCCGCCATTCTTTCACGCAACACCGATTCAAACGCACTTTCCCAGCCCGGTTCAACCTGAAGCTTTTGCCACAGGCGACCAAGGCCGGACAATTCATGTTTTTGCAACCAGGGTGCCAAAGTTCCCTGTTTTTGCACGTCTTCCTGCAGTTTTACCAATGCCGCCAAGCGGGCTTCCAGACGGGCCAGATTGGCATTTTCGGCTTGGGCGTTTTCATGCGCCTGACGACGGGCCTCCTCAAGCCCGGGCAGACGCTCTTCAAGACTGATCAACTGTGCCTGCGCCTCTTCCAGCTGCAAAGCGGCAGCGGCACTGTCACCAGCCAACTGTTCACTACGGCCGGTATCGGGCAGGGCTATTTCACTTTTTTCCTTAAGCAGCCTTTCGCGACGCTGTTCAAGCGCCTGTAGCTGACGGTTGGTTTCCCTTTGCTGCTGCCCCACCAAAGCCAGATTTTGCTCAATACCGGCCAAGGTGCTACGCAAACTCTCCCTTTCTGCAGCGGCTTGCCTGAGCCGGTTTTCAAGTTCGGGCAGGCGCGACTGCATTTCTTCCACCCGGGCATGTGATTCTTCAGCCCGCTCAGCCGACACCGCGCTTTCCTCTTCAAGCAGGGCTATTTGCTCTTCACAATGCTGGTACTGCGCTTCCCACTCCTGGATTTGCGTTGTTAATTGTGACTTGCGACTGTGCAGACGATTACGTGAATCAGCCACATGCCTGATTTCTGTTTCAAGGCGGCTGACCTGCGTATTGGCTTCATACATGGCGGTTTGGGCCGCATGAACCGCGTCACTGGCCTGATAATGTGCCTGACGTCGCGCCTCCACCGCTGTTTCAGTAGAACGCAACTGAGCCAGGGCCGCCTCGAGATCGGTTTGTGCCTTTTCGCTTTCCTCGGCCTTGCGTTGCCTGTCCTGCCGGGCATTTTCTTCCCGAATCATCCACAGCACATGCTGTTTCTGCTCGCCCTCTTGCTGCAGGCTGCGATACTGCGTGGCCACTTCGGCCTGTGACTCGAGTTTACCCAGCTGGGTATCAAGCTCACGCAGGATGTCTTCCACGCGCGTCAGGTTCTCACGGGTATCAGCCAGACGATTTTCTGTTTCACGGCGTCGCTCTTTATAGCGGGAGACACCAGCTGCCTCTTCAAGGTACACACGCAGCTCTTCGGGCTTGGCTTCGATAAGACGATTGATCATGCCCTGCCCAATAATGGCATAGCCCCGGGAACCCAGACCGGTACCCAGGAACAAATCGTGAATATCGCGACGACGTACCTGCTGGTTATTGATGAAATAACTGCTGGTGCCGTCTTTGGTCAGGACACGGCGAACAGAAATCTCGGCGTAAAGGCTCCATTGCCCTATCGCACGGCCTTCGGTGTTGTCAAACACCAGTTCGACAGAAGCCCGTCCTGCCGCCTTTCGATTGGCTGAACCATTGAAAATGACATCTTGCATGGACTCGCCACGCAGCTCGGAGGCCTTGGTTTCACCCAGTACCCAACGCACGGCATCAATAATATTGGATTTCCCACAACCATTGGGGCCCACCACACCTACCAGCTGACTGGGAACAGGAATGGTGGTTGGATCGACAAATGATTTAAAACCGGATAATTTTAGTTGGGTTAAACGCACGTTAATGAACAGAAATACTTTATCAAATTGGATTCATGCATTTTATGACGGACACGTTGCATGAAGCCTCAAACCTTATATAATAACCTAGCCGCACACAAAATATAGTCAATAAAAGTCACCGTACATCTAAATTTTACCGGCCCGTTTTTACATTCACGGTAACCGAAAAAAACGGATGGCAATACTTTATTTCTTCGTGCAAGTGGTCAGCAAACAGTAAAAAACAAAAAATTGGAATTCGGTTGAAAAAAGGTTTTTATCTCGTCATGATCGCGCAAGCACTCTCTTCGCTTGCCGATAACGCTTTATTTATTGCCGCAATCGCACTTATTGCCGAGTTAAACGGACCAGACTGGATGACTCCGGCCATGAAATGGTTTTTTGCGTTTTCTTACGTGATACTGGCCGCTTTCGTGGGTGCCATTTCCGACTCTTACCCCAAAGGCAGGGTCATGTTTGTGACCAATGCCATTAAAATTTCGGGCTGTCTGCTCATGTTCGGCTTCGAGTTTGTCTCGGGTAACAACCACGCCCTTCACGCTTATATCGTTTGTTTTTCATACGCTTTGGTGGGCATTGGCGCTGCCGCTTATTCACCGGCCAAATACGGCATTGTCACCGAGCTGCTCCCCCCCAACGACCTGGTCAAGGGAAACAGCTGGATAGAAGGCCTTACCGTGCTTTCCATTATTCTGGGAGTAGTACTGGGCGGCAAGCTGACTGAACCGGCCATGTCTGGCTGGCTGCTGGCCAACCCGTTTATCAGCACCATTGCCAAAACACCGGCAGAAGCCGCCATCGTGGTAATCGCCACCATTTATATCCTGGCAGCCCTGTGCAACCTGCTCATTCCCAATACGCACTTTGTTTACCCCAAACAGGAAACAAACCCTGTCAAGCTGTGCAAGATTTTCTTCAGCTACGTCAAAATCCTGTGGCAAGACAAGGTAGGACAAATCTCCCTGGCCGTGACCACCCTGTTCTGGGGGGCCGGTGCAACCCTTCAACTGGTGGTTTTGCAATGGGGACAAGACCATTTAAACCTTACTATTGCCCAATCGGCCAATTTAATGGGCGTCGCCGCCATTGGCACCGTACTGGGCTCGGTCCTGGCAGGCAAGGTCCCTTTACGCAAAGCCCTTTTCGTGTTGCCTGTCGGCATTATAATGGGTCTGGCCGTCATGCTCATGACCATCACCCAAAGTGACTGGAGCGTTTATCTGGTCCTCATCCTGATTGGTGGCCTGGCCGGCTTCTTTGTGGTACCCATGAATGCACTGCTGCAACACCGCGGACATGTCCTGCTTTCTGCCGGGCATTCAATTGCGGTACAAAACTTCAATGAACAACTGAACATCCTGTTCATGGTCGCCGTCTATGGTGCCATGGTGGCCTTTGACATGCACATCAATACCATCATTATTATTTTTGGCTCCATTGTGGCCATCTTGATGGCATTCATTATTGTCTGGTGCCTGATCAATAAAAACCGTTACCCTGATACCTTCGATGAAATTGGTGATATTGGCCACGGACGGGCCCAGCAAAGTACATGACGTTGGGTCCTGGCCTGAAACCGGCCAGGGAAAAACCGTTTGTACCTGCCCTGTTGGCAGGCTATGAACAGGAACGCACAATCCGCAAGGCTGTTTGCAGGTCTTGCCAAACCCTGGCCTTATCAGCTTGCGCAACCATTAAATGGTTGGGGTGATACGTTACGACTACAGGTATTTTTTGCCCATTTGCATCATTAATAAAACAGTCTTGGGCACGCAAGGCCTCAATGGTTTCATTACTGCCCAACAATAGATTGGCGGCACGCCCGAAAACCACGATACACTTGGGCCGGACCCGTTCAATCTGCGCCAGCAGAAAACCCTGGCAACTGGCCACTTCTTCTTTTGAAGGCGCAATATTGGCAACCGGCCGACATTTGACCAATGGTGTGATAAACACCGTTTCACGCTGCAAACCCAGGGCCTTCAGCATATTGTCAAACAAGGTTCCCGCTTTGCCCATAAATGGCTGCCCATGCCAGTCATCCTGCTCTCCGGGCGCTTCCTCGACAAACAACCAGTCGGCAGGCAGCGCACCTTCGCCAAAAACTGTGTGCCTGCGATGCTCACTTAAGGCGCAACGGGTGCAATTAGCCACACTTTCACGCAGACCAGGCCAATCAAGTTGACCAAGATCGGGCCGCAGCACCATGGCGGTCGGAGTTTCTTCTTGTGGTGTTTGCGCGAGCACCGGCCTTTGCACCTGACGGGAAGGCAAACGTGAAACCACCGGACGGGCAGTGGTGAAGGCCTGCCCTTCGGCTTGCCGGCCAGACTCTTTTGTCCCTGCCAAATGACCAGGCCCTGCCACACCGGGCTTGACAGCCGAAACAGCCCCCTGACGGCCACCCCCAAGCGGCAACAGGGGCTCGCCCCAAAGACGGTCTATGCCAGCCTCTTGCAACCACAATGCCTGCAATCCGTTTATATTGGGCCGAACCGGAATCGGAGGGATTAAATTATTGGATACCATGAGCCATTATGCCACATGCTTTTGCATGACCAGCGCATCTTCACTTTCACCATTATTACCCGCATAATACCCCTTACGCACCCCGATTTGCACATAATGATGTCGCTCATAAAAAGCCCGCGCCTGACGGTTTGACGGTCGCACTTCAAGCACCTGCATATCCAGTCCCGCCTCTTTGAGACGATTCTCGGTAAAAGCCAATAAACGGGTACCCAGCCCCTGCCCCTGAAAACCGGGTTTAACGCCAATTAACAGCAAATGGGAGACATCAGGCGCCAACATTTGCATGGCAAACCCCAGAACGGTATTTTGCCTGTCTGTAACGACCCAGCCCGGATAATTGGCTTTCAGCGCGTCCCGGAAATTACCTACGGTCCAGGGGTTTTCCTGCACAGCCTGTTCAATCGCCAATACCGCATCAATATGCGACTCATCCATGGCCAGGACAAGATAATCATCTGCGGGCAACGGGCCTGGCTGTTCAGGCAAAGCCTGGCTACTGTTAACGGACGGCAAGCCTGCCTTGGGATTGCCACCTGCCCCCTGCTCACGCTCTTGGGTGGTAAATGCCACCTTGTCACGGACATACAGCGGACTGGCGTGATCGGCCTGGATAAACAACTTGTCATGCCAGGCAGGCAGGGCCAGCCGCACAATCGTATCGGCCTCTGCCCAGCCAGAAGGCCCATAAACAATACCCTCATGTCCCTGCAACAGATCGGGATAAGCGGCCAAGGCGTTACCGGCCAGCAAGAAACGGATCGGCCGGCCTGCATGACGCTCCCATTCAGGCCGCCGGCTTTCCAGCCAGAAAAAAACCTGATCGGCCGCAATCAGGCACGGCCCCTGGACGGTTTCCAGCTGATCGGGATGATTGGCATCCTGACAGTAAACCGCCATGAAAACCTCATGCATGCGGGCATCAAGCACACTGACAATATAATAAAGGCCATCGGCCTGCGCACGCGCCAGCTCGGCAGTGGCACGCAATGAAGTGACCGGATAAACCGGCACCCCAAGACCAAAACCCAGCCCCTGTGCAGCACCACAGGCGATACGCAAACCGGTAAACCCGCCCGGCCCCTGCCCGAAAGCGATGCCATGGATATCGTTTTTCTGCAAACCGGCCTCTTCCAGCAACTCATCAAGCATGGGCAACAAACGCTCCGCATGCTGCTGGCCAAGAGCATTGTGACGGAGCATTACCCTGGCATTGCCTTGGGCATTGGCGCATAGCAAGGCCACACTGGAGCTGGAGCCCGAGGTTTCAATGCCAATCAAATTAATATTCGTCATAAAAAAATTCAAGAAACTATCGTATATACCGATATGCAACAAACCTTATTTGTTACAAAATGCCAGGGTGCACCTAAGAAAACAAAAACACACCAAACCCGATTTAACGCAAATATTTTGAGAAAATCTCTTTTAAATTTGTTTTATTTCACCAATCATGGTGCATTACCCATCATAAAATAGCATTTTAATGGTTTAAAGTTCCGTATCTGCAAAATTTGGTTCAATCTCATGCAAACAAATGGATCTTGTTTATTACAGGCACAAATATCCGTTACACAAGAATCACAATTATCCGGACTTTTTTTGTGTAACATGTTGTGAAACCCCCTAGTTAACCTTTTTGAAGGCTGTTACATTTCCGGTATGAATACTCAAAATCAAACTTCACCTCGAAAAATACTGGTTGTAGACGACGATCAACGCCTGCGTGATCTACTGCGTCGCTACCTGTCTGAACAAGGGTTCAATGTTTTTGTCGCCGAAGATGGCAAAGAAATGTCCAAACTCTGGCAACGCGAACACTTCGACCTGCTGGTCCTTGACCTCATGCTGCCAGGCGAAGATGGCCTGTCAATATGCCGTCGCCTGCGTGGCGCCGGTGACAACACCCCCATTATCATGCTAACGGCCAAAGCGGAAGAAATCGACCGCATCCTTGGTCTTGAAATGGGTGCCGATGACTACCTGTCCAAACCCTTCAACCCCCGCGAACTGCTGGCCAGGGTCAATGCCATTTTGCGACGTCGCGGCTCCGATGAACACCCGGGTGCACCCAGCCAGGAAAATGAATCCATTATTTTTGGTCCTTACACCCTGAACCTGTCAACCCGCACCCTTAGCAAAAACGATGAGGTCATCCCCATCACCACGGGCGAATTTTCAGTACTTAAAGTGTTTGCGCGTCACCCCAAAGTACCCCTGTCCCGTGACAAACTCATGGAACTGGCACGCGGACGCGAATACGAAGCCTTTGACCGAAGCTTGGATGTTCAGATTTCCCGACTTCGCAAATTAATCGAACCCAATCCTGCCAAACCGGTTTTCATTCAAACCGTATGGGGACTGGGTTATGTTTTCGTACCCGATGGCGGAAACTGATTCCTCTTATGCTAAATGCTGGAAGATAAAAACCACTTAAAAGGTTTATTTCACAAAACGTTATTCAAGGCCCGGCTGAGTTTATTCAGCCGGTCTTTTTTACTGCTGGCCGCCTTGCTGATTGTCAGTCTGAGCACCTGGCTGGCCGTTTTTTTCAGTATGCAGGAAGAGCCCCGTGCCATTCAATTGGCCCAACGGGTCGTGACTGCCCTCAAAATCACACAAAAATCCCTGCTGTACGTTCCTTCCTCAGAACGTAACGCCCTGGTAATCGACCTGGCCACTGACAGTGATATCCAGTTTTTTCCCCGCCAGCTCGACGACACCATCCTTGCCTTGCCCAACACCTTCTTCTGGAACACCTTCATTCAGCATATCAGGCTGGAAACCAAAGATCCCAACACCCTGGTAGCCGCCAACATGAACGGCGAGCCAGGCATCTGGATCAGCTTTATGACCAATGATGACCTGTACTGGCTTTTACTCAAAAATGACAATTCCAAAGTATCCCTGATCAATGAATGGCTGGGCTGGGGGATTATTGCCCTTATATTGGCGGTAACCGGTGCCGCCATTAGTGTCCGGTTTGTCAACATCCCCCTTTCGCGTCTGTCCAAAGCCGTGCAGCAGGTAGCCCGTGGTGAAAACCCGGCCCCCCTTCCCACCAATGAAGGCCCGCTGGAAATCCGCGACCTTAACCAGGCCTTCAATCGCATGGCCCGTGACCTGCGCCAGATCGAAGCCGATAAGGAACTGATGCTGGCAGGCATTTCCCATGACCTGCGCACGCCATTGGCACGCATGCGACTGGAAATTGAACTGAGCAATGTCAGTGATGACGCCCGTGCCGCCATTGACGGAGACCTGGCCCAGATTGATCACAGTATTGGCCAGCTCATGGAGTATGCCCGACCGGCCGGTGCCATTCCCGATACCGCCATTGATGTATCAGAAGTGCTGACCATGCTTTGTCGACGCGAAAAGAACTATACCGAATCCCTGTCCGGCACACTGGATTTCAGTATAGCCCCGGGACTCTACGCCAAAATCAGCGAATTGAATCTCAAGCGCATCGTCAGCAACCTGATCGAAAATGCCCGCCGTTACGGCAAATCCGCTGACGGTGTCGTCCATATCACCGTTACTGCCCGGGAAACCGGCTCCCTGATTCATATTGACATCAGCGACCAGGGACCTGGCATCCAGAGCAAAGACATAGAGCGCCTGCTCCGCCCCTTTTCCCGTGGCGAGGTTGCCCGTACCGGCGTGAGCGGTGCAGGCCTTGGTCTTTCGATTGTCGAACGGCTGCTCAAGCACGTCGGCGGCTCGCTACGGCTCTTGCCCAACAAACCCACAGGCCTTACCGGCCACATTGAGATACCCAAAGCCAAACAGACAAACAATCAGGCAGACATCTGAAAGCGTTAGCGTTATACTGATCCGGATCTGGAAACCTTGAGAAATAAGGAAAAAAACATGAAAACCATTGGTGACAAACTGGAAGCATTTAAAGTAATCGGCGTCAAGCCTGGCTTCAATACACCCGAAGAAAACGGTGTTTCCGCCTTCGAAGACATTACAGAAAGCTCTTTCCCGGGAAAATGGAAAATCATCTATTTTTACCCTAAAGACTTCACCTACGTCTGCCCCACCGAAATTGTCGGTTTCAACACTCTGGTACAGGAATTTGCCAACCGTGACGCGGTTCTCATGGGTGGCTCAGTCGATAACGAATTTTGCAAATTGGCCTGGCGCCGCGAAAATGCCGAACTGGACAAACTGGGCCATTATTCATTCGCCGACTCTACCGGCTCATTAATAGACCAACTGGGCATCCGTGACAAATCGGCCGGTGTTGCCCTGCGCGCCACCTTTATTGTCGACCCCGACAACATCATCCAGCATGTCTCAGTGAACAACCTGAATGTTGGGCGCAACCCCGAAGAGGTCCTGCGTATTCTGGACGGCCTGCAAACCGACGAACTCTGCCCCTGCAGCCGTGAAACCGGTGGTGCAACACTTTGACATCGCCGCCGCCCTGAAGGACGGCGATTTTTACGGCGCTCAGGCGGCAATCGCCTGAATTTGCTACTTGAATCGCCTGAATTACTCGTTCCCACGCTCTGAACTGACCCCAAAAAGTTGGACGCCTATTCAACTTATTGGGGTTTTTCAATGGCAAAATATGATGTGCAGTTCAAAGTCAAATTAGTAAAGGAGTATCTGTCCGGAAATAGTGGCTATCGGTTAATAGCCGATATCTACAGGGTGGATATTTCTCAATTGCGCTATTGGGTAGCGAGCTACCAGCATCACGGTGTGTCCGGGCTGGAGAACAAGCGCGCCACATACAGTGCCGAATTTAAGCAACAGGTTCTGCAACGCATTGAGCGCGAGGGGTTATCCGACCGGCAAGCCGCTGCACTGTATAACATCCGCAGCATAGGAACCATCGGCAAGTGGCGTCGCCAGTATAATACAGATGAATCAGGTGAATCTGGGGTTCTGAAGCCCCCGCATAAAGGTGAAACACAAATGCAAATGCCCAAACAGCATCTCCCCAAGGCGCCTGCGCCTG
>LSQX01376589.1_pt1 | contig 145052 bp, 83 predicted proteins | sample 654561 | NCBI WGS metagenome assembly LSQX01 (sample SAMN04489861, study PRJNA283612) | anaerobic digester metagenome | isolation source: 4 biogas reactors fed with cattle manure at either 37C or 55C with and... | place: Denmark: Kongens Lyngby | collected 2014 | reverse complement strand
GGCCTAAAAGAAAAGACTGCAAGCAACAAGATAAACTCAAAGGGCTTATCCGCAAAGAAAGGGCTACAAGACTGGAAGGTAGCTTTGGAAAGGACAAGGAGCATTACCATCTACGTAAGATAAAAGCCCGTACAAAGGCCAATGAAAAGCTTTGGATATTTTTTGGCATTCATACTTCCAATGCCATTGAGATAGGCAGAAAGATGCTCGGGCAAAAGCAAATAGCAGCTTAAAGAACAGAAAACATTAAGATGAAACAGCTTTTTATTATTAAAGAGCTAGAACCACTATGGCTGCAACCTGCCAAAACTAACTTTTTTTCGAAAAAAATTCTTCCACACATGATTTCTAGGATAAAAAAAATCTCCCTTTGGGTATTTTTATCCAAAGAGAGATTGTTGAAAGCTGTTTTTAATCCCAAAAAGTAGAAATTATTCTATTTTCTGAAAGTGCCTATTTATAACATGAGAAAAGCCAGGGTAACAATCCTTCTTCTTTAAAGACATAATCCCATGCATTATGCCCGACTCCAGGATAAAGTGTAAGGCTGGCATCAGCACCCGCTACTTTGAAAGCTTCAATCATTTTTACTGATAAAACAGGCTTTACCACTGTATCTTCTTCGCCATGGAATGCCCTGATTTTCACATTCCTGATACCGGCATTTATAAAATCCGGATTTCCACCCCCACAAACCGGAAAAGCTGCAGCAAAAATTTCAGGTTTTCGGTAAAGCAATTCAAAAGTTGCCATACCTCCCATTGAAAGTCCTCCTATATAAACACGTTGCAGATCGGTATAGGGTTCGGAAAGATAAGAATCAATAAGCTCCAGCAGACAGCTCATAGGAGGCTTAGCTTCTTCTGTTGGATTGAAATCAAAATTGCGGCTTCCGTCATCATTGGTCGAAAACACCACATTAGCCCAGTAATTATCAGTTTTACACTGAGGAAAAATAACAATTGCCGGATAGTTTTTACGGTTAAACTCAGAAGCAAAAAACGAACCGCCATGCATAAGCTGTTTTTCATTATCATCGCCTCGCTCACCGGCACCGTGAAGAAAGAAAATCAAAGGGTATTTTCCGGAAGGATCAAAATCTTCGGGAAACATGACCCGGTACAGGAGGCTGTCCTGTCCGCTGATGAATATTCTTTTTTCGTAGAGGCTGTTATCCTGCCCTAAAACAATAAAGGAACCGGGAAAAGATACCATTGCTGCAAATAAAACTATTTTTATCAACTTTATTCTCATAAAACTGAACATCAAAAATTTAAATTTCAAAACACTCACTTGTATTCTCACCCTGCATGATCCATTGATATTTGTTCAAGGGTTCTGCCTTTGGTTTCGGTAACATGTTTTTTAACGACCCAGAATGCTATCAGCCCGAAAGCTGCATAAATCCCGTATGACATACCCAAACCAATAGATGTCAACAGAATAGGGAATGATATGGTTATCAAAAAATTAGAGCCCCACTGAACTAATCCTGCTACAGCAAGGGCTGCACCCCTGAATTTGTTTGGGAACATTTCGCCAAGCATGACCCACATAACGGGACCCCAGGTGAAGGCAAAAAATGCAATATAAGCATTGGCGGCCAGTAAAGCCATAATGCCCGTCTTACCTGTCAATTCGAGACCTGCAGCACTGTCTTTTGAGCCGTAAGCAAATATGAGAGCCAGTATACCAAGCATAAGTGCCTGCCCCAAAGCTCCGATAAGTAGTAAAGGTTTTCGTCCAACGCGGTCAACAAGAGCTATCGCAACGAAAGTAAACAGCACATTTACCGAACCGCTTATAACATTGGTAAGCAAAGCATCGGCTTCAGTGAAACCAGCTGCCTGCCATAAAACTGAGCCATAGTAAAACACAACATTAATACCCGTAAATTGCTGCAAAGCAGCCAATGCCATTCCTACCCAGACGATAGTATAAATTTTTCCGGAACCAGGATTTATTATATCAGAAAGCTGGGATTTACGCTCTCCTATAACTGTTTTTCTTATGGATTCAACTTGTAGATTTGCTGTTTTTATTTCAGTAAGTTTTGCAAGGATATTACGAGCCTTTTCATGTTTCCCGATTGCAACAAGATAGCGTGGTGATTCAGGAATAAGAAAAAGGAACAGGAAAAACAGCGATGCCGGTAAAACTTCTATCCAGAACATCCATTGCCATGCTTTGTAACCCCACCAGAAAGTTTCAGCAGCTCCGCCGGCACCAAGAGCAATATTGTAATTGGAGAAAAAAGCCATGAACAAACCCAGAACTATTGCAAGCTGCTGTAATGATATAAGCCTTCCCCTGATATGAGGAGGTGCAATTTCGCCAATATATGCCGGCGATATTATACTTGCTGCTCCAACGGCAAGTCCTCCAAGTATCCTGTAGATAACAAATTCGGTGGAGCTGGAAGCAATTCCTGAACCCCAGGCGCTAATAATAAAAAATATTGCAGCTATCAGCAAGGTTTTCTTTCTACCAATTTTATCTGCCATATTTCCAGCAAAAAAAGCACCAACAGCGCATCCAAGTAGCATAGATGCAATATTGAAACCTGTGCCTACTACATCGGAATTGAATGCTTCCTGCAATGCATGAACAGTGCCGTTAATGACACCACTATCAAAACCGAAAAGAAACCCTCCAGTAGCAGCAACAACAGTCAATGCTAATATCCTGATATGATTGATATTTCCGGATTGATTATTTGCGATCTTGTCTGTATTCATCATGAAAAATTAATTCGGGTTATAGTGACGTGAATTTGAAGAGTTCAAAAGTAATAATTCTATAATTGTAACCGGATTATTGTAATAAAAAAGAAGCAGTGAGTACATCTCTGGAATTACCTCCTGTCATTATCAGAAATTCACCCGGTTCATAATCATACTCAAGATCATAATTATAGAATTTAAGGTCTTCAGTAGTTAATGTAAAAGATACTTTCTGCGATTCACCGGCTTTAAGAAATACTTTTTTGAACCCTTTAAGCTCTTTCACAGGGCGGGTAATACTTCCAACAACATCGCGAATGTATAGCTGCACAACTTCAGCACCATTATAATTACCGGTATTGCTTAGCGTAACCTGAACATTTAACCTGTCACCCTCAGTAAGTATTTGTTTATCCAGTTTTAGTCCGGAATATTCAAATTCAGTGTAGCTCAGCCCATATCCAAATGGATATAAAGGTTCGTTTGGAATGTCGAGATAATTTGACAGGTATTTAGTGTACCACTCACCTTCCGGTAGTGGACGACCTGTGTTTTTATGACTGTAATAAACAGGAATCTGCCCTACATTTCGCGGAAAGCTAACCGGCAGTTTGCCTGAGGGACTCACATTGCCAAAAATCACATCGGCAACTGCATTTCCGGTTTGTGTACCTCCAAACCAGACGTTCAGAATAGCAGGAATATTTTCATCTTCCCATGTCAGTGATAAAGGTCGTCCTGTGAAAAGAACCAAAACTACTGGTTTTCCGGTTTTCAGTAGTGCTTTCAGCAATTGCTGCTGATTTCCGGGCAAGGAGATATCGGAACGACTAGCGCTTTCTCCGCTCATCTCAGCAGCTTCTCCCATTACTGCTATCACTACATCGGAATTCTGTGCTGCCTTTATTGCTTCATCAAGCAGTTCTTCAGGAGTTTCCAGTTTATCAGCATCCAAACCTCCGTGTGCTGTAATACGCCGGATATATTCAGGGTCATCTATAATATTACAGCCTTTTGCATAAATGATCTCTGCCCGGTCTGAAACAGCATCTCTGAATCCTTTGAGCACAGTAACCGATTGCGAATGATCTGCTGAAACGCTCCACATACCTGCCATGTTCATCTTATTATCAGCCAGAGGTCCAATAAGAGCGATTTTTCCTTTTTTCTGCAATGGCAACAAATAATCCTGATTTTTCAGCAAGACAAAAGTCTGAGCGGCAATATCGCGGGCTATTTCATTGTTCTTTTCTGTAAAAATCTCTTTTTCAATTCTTTCAGGTTCGCAATACAGATAAGGATCCTTAAAAAGGCCAAGCTTATATTTAGCTTCCAGAATTCTGCGGCATGATCGTTCAATCATTGATTCAGTGATTTTTCGCTGCTCAAATGATTTTCCCAGCGTAGAGATATAGCCTTCGCCAATCATATCCATATCAACGCCTGCATTTAAAGCCAATGCAGAAACTGTCTGCAAATCGCCAACACCATGATTGACCATTTCGTTAATGGCTGTATAATCAGTAACCACGAAACCTTTAAAATCCCACTGATCCCGCAACACTTCCGTAAGCAGCCATTTATTTCCTGATGCCGGAATACCATCAACCTCGTTAAATGAAGTCATAACACTTCCTGCACCTGCTCTGATAGCAGCCAGAAAAGGAGGAAAATACTCATTGAACATGCGAATACGGCTCATATCAGTGGTGTTGTAATCATGTCCTCCCTCAGCGGCTCCATATAATGCAAAATGTTTTACACAAGCCATGATAGTATGAGAATCAGCAAGGTTATCTCCCTGATATCCACGAACAAAGGCTTCCGCAATTCTGGAAACCAGAAAGGGATCTTCACCCCCACCTTCAGCTATCCTACCCCATCGCGGGTCACGGGTAATATCAACCATAGGCGAGAAATTCCAGCATATGCCATCGGCACTTGCTTCAATAGCTGCAATTCGTGCACTTTGCTCAATAAGTTCCATATCAAAACTACTTGCCAGCGCCAAAGGAATAGGGAAAATTGTTTTATATCCATGAATGACATCCATTCCAAATATCAAAGGGATCCCGAGCCGACTTTCATTTACCGCCACTTCCTGCAAAGTCCGGATTTTTTCAAGCGATTTCACGTTAAGTAAGGCTCCTACCCTGCCCTCCTTTATATTTTTTCCAATCTCAGATGCTGTAACCTGCCCTGTAATAATGTCTTCATAGCCTGCAAGCAGATTCAGTTGCCCGATTTTTTCCTCAATTGTCATTTTCTGCATCAGGCTAGTAATAAAAGCATCCATTTCCTTATCGGAAGTTTGCTTCACTGAATTATTGCACGAGATCAGCAAAGCAGCAAAAAACAATGTCAACAAAAAAGGCTGAAATATTCTCATATAACAGGCTATTTTATCAGTTTGTCTTCAAGAGCTTTTTTCCAGATATCATATCCTTTTTCATTCATATGAAGCATGTCTTCAAGAAATAATGAGGGATCAGGATTACCGTTGCTATCGAGCATTGAATCCCAGATGTCAATATAAATAAGACTTTGCTCTTCATCAATAAATCTCTGTATCCTCCTGTTGGCTTCATAAAACCGTTCTGCAAGATGCCATCTGTCAGGACTTGGTTTCATTGAAACATAAAGCACCGACACATCGGGCAATTCAGAGCGTATTATCTTGTACAGGGTAAGAAATCGTTCAAATACTTCGTCAGTAGTCAACTGGTCGTCAAATGCAAGATCATTTTCACCACAATAGATAACAATTTGTCGTGGCAGATACGGGAAAACAACATCACCGGCAAAATATATCTGGTCGCTTAGGGTTGAACCACCGAAAGCACGGTTGATTATATCAATATCCGGAAAATACTTTTCCAGGTCAGTCCATATCGTAAATGAAGAACTGCCGATAAACAAAACTGATCCGGGTTTAGGAGGATTTGTTTTGTCAATTTCCCTGAATTCACGTATTGCATTAGCAAAATGATGTTCGTTTTCCTGAGCAAGAACAGGAAAATGAAATGCAAGAAATAAAATGAAAGCTATTAATCTGTTGTATTTCATACTCATAGGATTATATATTGATTTCTATCATATTTTCATTTTTATCAAGAAAACCTAAGAGATAAGTTTTCTCGATCACTGAGCCTCCTTCACGGTACTCATTCTTTTCTCTTAGGAATTGAAGCTCGTTTCCGTTAACTATGATTTTTTTCGGGCTATAACACCTGTTCCTAACTCTGTAAATAATTCTGACCTTTTTACCCAACAAATCAAATGATACTATTAATCCATCCATTGCCAAAGGCAAAACAGGGTCAAAAACAATTCTCTCAGATTCAACCCTTAAGCCAAGCAAATGTTGGATGATCAAACCAGTGTATATGCCCGGACCACTTGAATAAACCCTCCATCCCCCTTTTAGTGTGACCCTGCATTTAGCGATCTTCTTATACAACTTGTCAGCTTCGTAACGATTACTGAATGCAACGTCAGAACTGCTGTAATAACAATTTGATTGGCGTAAATCACCACAAGGCACAACTTCACTGTATTCAATAGGTATAACCTGACGAAGAGCCTTGATAAACTCATCAGCTTTTCCTGTAACAGCAAGTGATTCGGCATAGCGAACATGCTCGTGCATATACATCAGACCTATTTCACGACCAAAAAATACACTGCTCTCAGCCCTTTGAAAAATATTTTGTATTCCTCCCCTGTATTTTAGAGGGCGATCCATTAAACGGGCACCGTCAGGTCCTTTCAAATGCTTTTCAATTATCTGCTGATGATATTCTGCTTGTTTTTTAGTGAACAGTCCGCTTATTATACCTCTGTTCATTGGTAAAATACTGTATTTTATTCCTGTGACCCTGTCCGAAGGATGAAGCAAGAGGCTGATTCTGCCATTTTTACCAATAAGACCATAACCGGCAACAACAGAATCTTTTATCAGGAACCTGTTAAAATCAGTTTTTATATTCCTGCAAATTTTTCTCAGTCGCTTCGCATCATTTTTCCTGCCAGCCATATCACAAACCTCTGCGTATTCATTAAATGCCTGATAATTCATTTCCACTGTCCAGGAGGATATCATACGGTCAGCAAGTTCCTGACTTACAGGTTGTAATGAATCATTCCAATCACCACCTCCAAATGGCACAAAATAAGTATCCGGTATAAATGAATCTGTGATCATGTTAATCAACCTGTCAACATGTTCATATAGCGGTGTTTGTTCTTTGTTACCTTTACCATCATTGCGATAATAAGGCAAAACTTCATCGAGGATATTACGGTCGCCTGTAATTTTTATATATCTGCTCAAAGCAATGATACACCAGTAGATAATATCTCCGTGAGCATGGTCGGAACGGATATTTTTATACCTGTCAAACATCCACCACTGTGGCCAGCCTCCATCAGGGTTCTGATTTGAGAAGATGATACAAAGTATTTTCCTGGTTTCTGAATATTTACCCATACTTAGTAACAAATCTATTGGTCCCTGGGCAACATCACGGGTACCCCACGCTGCGCCACTAAATTGTTCCAATCCGTATGGGGTCAGATAATGTATCAATGCATTCATGCCAAACCAGGGCAGAATTTCATTTATTGCCGATATATCGTGATGTGGGCTTTGAAGAGAAAGATTCTGACTGAGATTTTTCCATATTTCCAAAGCATTATTCTTATCTTTAACAAATTGTGCATCAGAATCCTCAAACTTTTCAAATTCCGCTTTTTTCTCAACTTCACCAAGAAAGCTCATTGAAAACTCTCTTGCTTTCGCAATATCAAGAACAAAAAATGAAGCACAACGACTTTGATGATCGCTATATAGTATTTCATCGCCTGCTACATGGTAATCTGACGAACCATTGATCCTTATCCTGAATTGAGCATCAGGAAACTTTTCTGAAATCAGGCTTTTCTGAAAGGGCTTACATATTAATTCATGTTCAGCATCGCCACTTAAAGCAGTCCAGTTAATAACCCTGTCAAACTGATTGGTAATCAATATTTTCACTGGCTCACCCTTAAGCACTTTAAAGTCCAGATTCACCTGCGGAGCAGTCTTTGAAGTCCAGATCCGAACCTGAAAAGCAGAATCCTTATACTTGTAAATCCATCTGCAATGGTTCAAACCGGTTTCAAAAGCAGAAGGTACACCCAGCAGGTAATATTTGCTGTTTAGTTCAAGAAATATCCTTTGACCCGTTTCCGGATCCTGATTAAACTGACTTGAACATACTGAGAGAAGGGTGTTAAAATTGGTGTTGCCCTGAGTTAGATGTGAATTGAAAGCGCCAAAAGCAAATGAAGTGGTTGAAACAATGCTTTCATCAGGTTCATAACCAGATTTTGCCTGTATAATATGTCCATGAGAACGATCGCACAGAATTTCTTTAAGGCGGAAAGCAACGTGATTATTTTCTCCATAAAAAAATGAAAGCAGTTTGCCATCCTTATATTCAGCATGGCGGTAATCAGTGCCAAAAAAGGTTTCCAGCTCTTCATTAGTCAGGTCTTCACCAGAAAGTAATCCGGAACTGGTAAATATGCTACTGACAGGATTTTTCAGTCCTTGTGAATAATAAATTGATCCGGCTTCATTAAATTCATTGATCAGTTCAGGTAGCAGACTCAGATCAGTGTTTGAAGTTGCCAAAGGATGGTCATGAAGATATTTACAAACAAAAACACTGCAATGACTTTCATTGGATTCAATCCTGAAAGGCTGTTCCTGCAATGCAACAACCGATGATTCTCCGGCATATTCACCATTGGGGCTTTCTGAAGCCAGGGCTTCCGGAATAAAGGTTTCGCGAAAAGTTTTACCATAAAACAACATACCATCAGTCAGGGCTGAAGCAGCGCAATTTTTACACGCAAGCATCATCCATGGATTCCCGCTTGCTTCCTTCATATTCTGGCGGCAACAAATTACCTTTCCATAAATAGGGTCTTCAAGAATTCTCCTTTCAATATACTGGCTTACATAATACTCATTTACCAATCCATCCTGGATCTGTTTCAAGCCTATATCCTGAACCATTATCAAATCAAGTTCAACTGACTGACTATTCCGGTTTGTGGTTTCTATTCTCCATTGCCAGCTATGGCTATGTTCAGAAAGTTGCAACTCACAAACATATTCTATCCCTTCCCAGATGCCTTTTGCTGTGAATCTGTTATCTTTTATCGCAAATGCACTATTACTTCCTGCTCCTGTAAGAGCTTTGAATTCAATGATATCTGATCTCTTACGCAGAAAAATATTTGCTCCTGAATATCCAAAAAGGGTAGCATTTTTCATGCTTATCCTTATCGGGTCTGCCTCAATACTTTTTACTGAGCCATCATCCTGAAAATAAATACTTAGTCCATGCTTATTTAAAATTTTCATTTAACTATATTTTAAAGTGAGCAAAATTTCCTGCTTGTGTTTATGAGGGTAATTAATTACAAGGCGATCATCAGAATAATTTAAATCAATCTGTTTATCATCAAGATGGATCAGACTGATATTTTTAACTCCCTCACCTTCCAAAACAATTTCACCCTTAAGATCCCTGTCGCCATACAACCTGAAGCCAATTTCATCCTTATTTACTGCAATGTCAAGAATATCGGAAGTGCTGTGAAGAAGCCTGATCTCATCAGTCACTGGCAGACAAATGGGTGTAAGAATGCTATACAGGGGAGGAATCAGGATATCTTCACCTGAATACGGAATATGAACAATTTCTCCATTCGCTGGATTCGTGTATGATATTCTGGATTTTTGCACTTCGTTGAAATAATTGCCAATAAAAAGAATTCCTGAATCTTCGCGAGTAAATCTTTCTCTCACTGTAACATTATCATTAGAGGAAACTGCCAGTCTTAAAACAGCTTCTGATCTGCGTAACAAAGCTTCATAAACCGGCTTATGTCCTTCGGTATCAAACCCGAGCCAGGTTCCCAGGAAAACAACACTGCCTTTGCCGGATTTCTTAATAAAACCACAAGCTGTTTCATTAAGGGTTCGTGCAATGATTTCAGCATCACCCAAGGATTTATCAGCAAAAACAATTTGCGGATTTGCGCATTTAATATCTTTAAAGCCAAGGATATCAATCAAAGGCGAGTTTATAACTTCTGCCTTTTCAGGATGACAGTTTAATGTGTCTCTGAGAACAGAACATGGTTCCTGCCTTAAAGTACGATCAGGCAAATACGGATATATTACCAATTGTCCGCCATTACTTGCATAATCGGCTAAAACCTGCTGATCTTCTGCATCCATTTCATCAGTACAAAAAGCCCATACCTGAGCATACTTCCCAAGACTTTCAGCAGAAGCTCCGATCAGATCAGCCATGTCATAGTCAATATTCAGAACCTGCAACACTTTTAGTAAACCATCGAAATACGCAGGACGGCGAATTTTTGAAGGAACAAATCTGAGATCACAAGCTCCATTTTCAGGTCGTTCAAGTTCGGTAGCATAATACGGAGGATAAAACAAAACACAGATATCTGCTTTGCGTTCAGCATTAACTATCAAATTCTCTGACACTTTAATAAGTCTGCTCATACGTTCTACCAGGTCAAAGGCAGAACTACGTTCACCTTGTGCATTAAGCGGAGTGAACCAGTAAAAGGTATCTCCCGAATATCCTTTATGTTCCGGATTAAGCCCTTGCGAAAACATATAATAATTCCACCCTTTTAGCCCGTTGGCAATACTTGCCTTGTAAAACAGCTCCATCTCACGTGGATTGGTCACAACGTGGTATTCGCGTGAGCCACTCTGAAACTCAGCAGCAAACAAAGGTTTATCTCCCTGTATTGTAGCTGTTATATCATTAATAATACGATTATCGTGCATATTACGGTAAGAAACAAACTCCGGTATATGATCAACCCCGAAAATGATCTCACTTTTATCGCCAAACAAATCATCGTACATGGTGATATTTACCGGAAATTCATATCCGCTGCCATAAATCCAGCCAGGCAGGTTATGAAATAAAAGCAATCCAATATTTTTCTCTCTGATCATGGCGGTAAGTAGTCGTAAGTATTCGCCATAATAACGGCGCCAGAATCTATGCCATTCATAGTCTCTGCTTCTATCACCTTTTGAAGTGTAAGGTCTCACGCCATCAGGAGGAGGCTCAACATTGTCAAATGATTGATAATCAGTATCCCAAAGTCTGTTTATTTCCGAAACCGAATTAAATGTTTGTTGCAGATATTTTACAAAGAGGTTTTTTACTTCTCCGCCATAATCAGCCTGATGGGCAAGCCATGAAAACACACCTATTTCATTGCATAATTGCATCATGATTACAGGACCACCGGCATCAACTTCCTGACTGCCAATCAGTGGCATGATCTGGTCGTACCACAATCTGACTTTTTCAAGATAAACCGGATGAAAAAGATTAACTCCTTCACTATCGACAATTTCCCCTTTTTGGTTCCTCATTTTAACATCATCACCATGTTTTTCAAGAAACCAGTCAGGGAGACCTGCTCCACGAAATTCAGCAAGAATAAAAGGTCCGGGTTTTACAATACAGTACAAACCATGTGATTTACATTTCTGCAACCACAATTTCAAATTTCGTTCAGGGCTGGTAGTTCCATCAAAATCAAATAATCCTTTTTCAGGTTCATGCCATGCCCATGGAATATAAGTGCTTACAGCAAACAAACCGGATTCTTTTGCGGCTTCCAGGTGCTTATCCCATAAGCTCTGCTTTATCCTGAAATAATGGATCTCGCCTGAATTGAGGAATATTTTCCGGTCGTTAAAATAAAAACTGTCTTTCTTATAGCTGAATGTCATCATATTGTTGTTTATTCATCATATCGCAAATTAATCATCTGCATTTTTATCTTTGAACTCGTTACCAATATTTCTAAGCTTCAGTAATTCCTTTATCTCATGGCTTCGTTTCTCAGTGAGGGTGTACCGCAAAATGAAAAAGATTGAAAAGATGCTTAGAAGTAACGGAAGTCCAATTTCTACAATCCTCATCATCAGTAATGTATAAGGCGATTGTTTTGTTAAAATAGTTATTTCTTTTTCAATAGTATTAAGTTCGGTTTCAAATAATCCATCAGGTAACTCCGGATCAAGAGCGATTAGCCTCTCCCTGACATTCTCAACTGATTTTAATAAAAATTGATAATGATTATGGCTGTGTTTTGTGTTTGCAGCTTTGATTTCCAGATGGTTCTCAAGTTCTTCACAACGCAATAATGATTTTGCTAAAAGACTGTCAATAGTTGGATTTGTAGCTGCATTTTCGTTGCTGACCTGAATTTCGCTTCGCAATTCCCTGATGCTGCCCTGAAGAGAATCCACTTTTGTAACCTGCGTCTGATCGAACATTGTTAAAACAATCAAAGCACCGGCTACAAAGCTTGCAAGAGCCGTTCCCATTTTTATGAACCACCAGAAAATCGAATAAAAACTACCTTCGGTACGCTGACCCGTTTTTAGATCATCTTCATCGCATATATCGCCAACCATTGATGAGCCAAGAGTAAAGAAAAACAACATGCCTGACGACAGCAGGATAGTAGGTATAATTATCAGATAAGGATACTCAGGATTGTAACAAACTATTTTGGACAATTGCGCCAAAACCATCATTGCAATAGCAAGAACAAGAGTTGAGCGTTTGCCAAGCTTCGGGCTTATCCAGTTCAGCGGAAAAACTGCGAGTACTCCTGTAATAGCCCATATCGTTCCATTAATACCAAGTAAATAAGCACCTTCCATTTTATCACCACCAAAAACATAGAAAATAGGAATATAGGATCCCAGAAGGTTCACAAAATTAAAACCCATGGCAAGAGTGAAAATGGTAAGAGTGAGCATTATAAAATTCCTGTTCGAGGCGGCATGCTTCATATTTTTCCAGAAAGGAGATTTTTCCTGCTTTGAAACCCTTGCAAATTCAGGCTCGCGAAGTTTTATGCTCCACCAGAATGACAATGGTATTAAAAAAGCAGCAATAAGTAGTGAAACATAACGCATTCCGTCAGCCTCATTACCCCCGGTGCCTCTGAAAAACTCACGGTTTGCAAGCCAGAAAAGCCATGGAGTACTCATTGCAAAAATGTTTCCAACAAAACTCTTAGCGCTGAACAGTCGTGTACGCTCATGGTAATCGGTGGTCATTTCCATACCCAAAGCACCATGAGGTATCTCAAAAATTGTTGTTGAAGTATAGAAAAGCAGTAATGCCAGAAGTATATAAACCAGTTGAAAAGCCTGAAACTGACTTTTAGAAGGGAACCATGAATGAACCAGCTCGCCTTTTGGTATCCACCATAATATCACAAAAGTTATGGCTACCAGTATTCCTCCAATAAGCAGGTAAGGACGCCTGCGCCCCCATCGGGTTCTGGTATTGTCAGAAAGATGACCAATAATAGGGTCGGAAACTGCATCCCAAAGGCGGGGAATTATTAAAATCACTCCCAGCCAGAAAGCACTCAGCCCAAGGCTGATATTTCCCATTAATCCCACAAGAATACCGGCAATATTAAAAAGTGCAATCGGAATAATACCACCGGCACCATAAGCTGCTAACTGCGAAAACTTTATCCGGTCTTCCGATCCGGTATTATTCAATTTTGCTTTAGATTCACTCATAAATGAAGTTTTTTGCTTAGTAATAAATCAGTAGCTCGGCAGGAATTTCGTTGATCATGATCTCGTTATTAGTGAAATGCCTGGTTTCCTTGCTGTTAATCATAACTTTTAAAGGCAGTTTTGAACTGTTGAAATTCTTAATTTTGATCCCGTTAGTAGGCAATTTAACATCGCCGGAAACTGAAAAACGATAGAAATCGTATTCTTTTTTGATTGAATATGATATTTCTCCGAAATAAGTAGGGAGATCTTCCACTGACATACCTTCGGGAGAGTCAATCCAATCCTGATAAAGCGCCGGAGCTAACACAAGGGACTGATCATATTCGTTTTCATAAACAAACATTGTCCGAAAAGCATTAATAAAATCGCTGCCTACCCAGGTATGGGGCATATCGCCTATGAACCGGGGTACACGGTAATCTTTCCATACAATCTCAGCCCAGTGATACCATCCCTGAGGCCGCTGATCATCAAGCAAAAATTCCAATAGCTCATGTGCCCTGTCGGGCTGGTCAAGTATGATAAAAGAACCAATCAAACGGTTTTCATAAGGTGTGTAATCCCGCCATTCTATTTTAGTATCCCTTCGATCCTTGAAATATTCATAATACTTATTGAAAGTATTGTAAATCTGAGGTTTAGGCAGATTTTTCAATTCATTGCAGGGAGTAAGTGCCACAGTAGTTGAGGTGGCATCAAAATCACCAAGTTCCACGCAACCTGGTATAAAATCAATGCCCCTGATTTTCATTGCAGCTCTGATTGAATTGTAAAGATTAACTTCAAAAGTGTCTTTCAACATTTTAATCCGCTCATAATTTTCGGTTTCGCCAAGTATCTTTTGAATTTCTGCAGCATCCTTCAAACCTTTTATTGTAAAAAAATTATCCCAGTATGAGTGCATTGGCTTCTCTGAATAGCCCTCATGACTGATAGATTCCGGAACCAACCCATAATATGCTCTAACGCTGTCGTTACCATATTTAAAATGATCAACTGAACGTTCTGCCACGAGCGATGCAATGTAATCTGCAGCCATTAACACATGTTTATTTTTCGAACGCAAAAAAGCAGTGTCTTTTGTGAAATTGAAATATTCGCGTATCAGATAAATCAGTTGACCGTGACTGTCGTTTTCCGGCACAGGGTCAGGACCACGGAAATCAACCACACATGGAACCTTACCGTTTTCATACTGATGTGGTGCATACCAGTTAATAAAATCCCTCACTTCATCAATAATTCCGGATTTCAACAATGCTGAAGATGTTAATGCTCCATCGCGTATCCAGCTTCTTTCATACGAACGCGAACCCGGCTGAATACCAGCTAAATCGCGATTAATAAGTATGTAGATCAGGTTGGCTTTATATGTATTTATAATCCTGTCAGCCGAAGATGGCAGATTAAACCTGATTTTGTCAACTTTTGACCTCCAGAAATCTGCTGATTTGTTAAATTCAACACTGGCAGCATCAGGGTCTGAATTTTGATCAATAAAAGCTTCTTCATAAAATGGAATAAGCATGTAAAACTCTTTAATACCGCCCGGATTCAGATTTAAAGAATATTTTATCACACCGCTAACAAGTCCGTGCTCATCGGTAACACTGGTTATATCCGGCATTAAGCCTTTTGAGAGCAGATCAGCAATATTTCCATTATCGAAACTTACAGCTCCCAAAGCATCATATTTTTGTTGTGGTATTATTACTTTATCATTTACTGCTATTACTCCGTTATCTTCGCTGATGCTTTTGATCTTCCCCACTCCTCCCGGTAAATTCAGGAACTGGTAATACGGATTGACCTGAAAAGGACGTATAATCAAAAACAAATCAAATTCAATTGGCTCCGTGTTCCTATTTTCAAGTGTATAACGTATATCGAGCATTGAGTTCTTATTTGCTTCACCTATTGAAGCAACAGAAACAGAGAGTTTTATACCTTCACACAACCACTGAACTGTGGGCAGGAAAGTAAAGTTTTCATACCTTCCGTCAAAACCAAGGGATTGCGACTTCTGAACGTTATTCCAGTTATAAAGTTTGTTATTTGCCCTGATCATGGGTTCAATTGAAAAAGAAGCCTTGTCAGCCTCTATCATACCATCTTCGTTTATCAAAGCTTCCCTGACATCATTATTCACTCCGCTGATAGTCCAGTATGAAGCCTGTTCAGTAAAATACCGGGGATAATACCCTAATGCAGAATTTTTGGCAACATATCTGAAAAAATCATTAGGAGTCAGGGATTCCAATACTTCAAGGAATTCAATTTCCCTGATCCCGTATCCCTTTTCTGAAGAGAAATTTATAAGTTCAAGGCGTAAGAACCGTGCCTGAGCCTCAGGCAAACGAATAAAACTAACATCTGTCTGGTTGTTCCTGACTGAATAGGCTTTCTCCCAATCCCTGGCATCACCTGAGATAAATACATCAAAATCTTTTGCAAAATGATCTTCCAGCCATCTTATCTGCAAGCCTCCGAATTCACGGCTCATTTTAAAATCAATATTTACCGTTTGATTACCCGAACATTTGCTAAACCAATATGTCTCTGCTGACCTGTCCAGCATATTATCTGCTGTATTGTTTTTCAGAAGCGATGAAGTATTTACTGATGGCTGCGGATATTCTTTTATCTCTGCTGGCAGAGGTTCGAACTTCAGGTCATCAAGCCATATAGTACCTTTGCCGCCAACAAAGGAAGCAATTGTGAATTCAATCCGGTCAATACGCTTCAGGTTTCTGTCGCTTGCAGGACCCCATGCAAAATCAATATGGCGCTTTTTTATACGGATTTTCTTCCATTCTTCAGGAAATTTATAATTGCGGTTATTCACCCACCAGACATTGTCGCCGGATTCGTCAATAAACTTGATTTCAAAATTATTATCAGGCGATTGGGCTTTCAGATAAAAAGTAAATTCATAATTCTCAGGAAGATCAATCGGAAAAAACTTCTGAACCCCACCATAACCGGTACCTTTCGTAAAATCATAATCAAAACGGATGGCTTTACCAGTCAAACCCTGTTCAATATCAAGCTTAAGCTCAACACCATCAGATTTTATAAAATTCCAGCCTTCAGTGGTTTCAAATTCATCAAGAACTATGATCTGGGAAAACAAAAACCGGCATATCAACAGGAGCAAAAATAAAGCAATAAACCTTGAGTAGTATCTATTCATGAAGATCAATATTTTGTATTTCCAATTTATTTATTTCTGTGTCAGATACTCATAACCTAGTTTTTTCAACCCATTCTGAATTATACGATCTTTCATTACATAATTCCAGACCAGTCCTGACCTGAAGTTCTCAATCATAATGATCATTGGTCCCTCAGCAATTCCCAGAAAATCGTCGTTTACCCAGTTAGCCGTGGGATTAAATGCATCATAATAGCCGTATTTACCCCATATTTTTGAACCATATCTTTTGTTTATTGCTTTGATGGTTGGTAAAACGATTTCAGGCGTAAAAGGCAGGGATGATAAAGAGGCATAAGGTGCAATGGTACCATCATCGAAATAATTAAAATCTGGTCCGCTTGTTCCTCTGCCTGCATATCCCAGAAATTCTCTTCCATTGGCATTGTATTTCTCAGTAGGACCATCACTGGCTGTTATGCCCCAGCACAATGAGTCATAACCCTTCCATCCATAAGGATTATCCATGGCATATAATCTTTGCACAAAAGTAGCACGCCTGGAATTCTCAAAATAATCAATGCCCTTTTCTTTCATATAGGGATCCACCAACCCACGATAGTCAATAAATGCATGAGAAAACTGATGACCAAACAAAGGCGGGAATACCACATGTGAATAACCTTCGTAAGGAGTTTGCCATTTGTACGAGCTTAACCATGCGTTATAGCTTCTTTCTATATTTTCCATTCCAGTGCCGGCAGCAAGAGTGTAAAGAAAAAGTCCCTCATTATATCCATACCAACCCCAGTCAGTCCTGCCTTCCTCCGGCGACCAGCCCATTGATATAGTGTAAGGATGACGACTTTCAGCAGGCATAGCAAAAATACTCCAGTCCATCCCTTCAAGTAATTTATCAGCATACAGACGTATTTGTGTTTCTGTTATATTATCTATGTTAAAATAGTTTCGTGCGAAAATGATCCCCATCATCAAAATACCTGTATCAATTGATGAAAGCTCACACTTCCATTCGCGTGTACCAGAATTCATTCTAAGAAAATGATAAAAAAATCCTTTATATCCGGTAGCATTGGTATCAGCACTCTGAGGCGCATTGTAAAAAAAATCCAGAATATTCATCACTATTTTGGCAGCATCTTCCCGTTCTATCCAGTTTCTTTCAATTCCCACAGCAAAAACCGGAATAGCAAAGCCGGTAGAGGCAATACTTGATGGCGCCCACTCTGAAGCACGGTCTTTTACAATTCCCCACTCCGGATGATGCTCGTTAACAAAAAACTGAAAAGTCTTTTTCTGTATAGTGTCAAGCATAAGTTCATCACCGGCTGACAAAGGATAATCAACCTTTCCATGAGATTTGAAAATCTGTTTTTCCGGTTGCCCACAAGACATTAACAGGGTTAGAAAAAACAAAAATAATGTACTGATCCTCATATTATTAACAAGGTTTTGAAATGGTTTATTCTTATTCTTACAAATCATTATAATCATTTTACTTATTTCTTAATTCAGAAAAACATCAATTTGAAAAGCCAAGTTTTATCATTGCCTGCTGAACTTCGGGTGCCGACATAAAAAGGTTCCAGCATAAAGCACTGCGATAATTCTCAATCATTATTATAACAGGTCCCTGATCAATTGCAATATAGGAACTAGCCCACCAGCCTTCATGTGGATTAAAAGCATCGTAAAAGCCATAAGGACCCCATAACTTATCACCCAAAATGTAATAAAAATGCCTAAGAGCCTGCATTGATTCTTCTGGGGTGAAAGGCATGGACGAAAGCGCAGCCGAAGGAGTAATAGTACCATTGTCTCTTGTTGGTTCGTGAACCTTATAGCCGGCAGGATCATCGCTTGCTGTCAGCCCCCAGCAATCAGCACTGTAACCTGTATAGTTCTTCTGGTTCACAATACAATGCTGCCTGTTAATCAATGTATGACTTACATTCTGAACCCAGTAATTGGCATATTGATCAATGAGATTTATAGGATTTAAACCCAGGAAAGAATATTGAGCAAAGAAAAGAGGTCCTCCATAATCAAACCCGAGTGGCAACTGAATACCATAGAACGACTTACCATTAACAAAAAATGAAGAACCAGCCCATCCCTTATGGTAAACCTGAGCATCAATTGGAAATGTCTCAGAAGAGGCAGCCATGAAATAGGTTATCAGTGCTTCGTTATATCCTTTGATCTGCATATTTATATCCCAGCCATAATCTGGCGACCAGTGCCAGTAAAGCACATTTTGTCCGCCACGTGTATACCATGACCATTCAATGGTATTAAGCAGATTATTTATACTGGATATAAGAGCTTCTTCTGAATCATCATTGGGGTTCAGATATTGCCTCACAGTGATCAGTCCAGCAGCAAGAAATGAGGTCTCAACAAGGTCGCCACCATTATCCTTAGTGCTGAACGGAATTATTTTTCCTGTTGATCCATTTAGCCAATGAGGCCAGACACCATGAAAACGATCAGCAAAGGTTAAAAAATCAATAATTTTATTCAATCTTTCTATTCCCTGCCTCCTTGTTATAAAATTTCGTTCAATTCCGATAAGAATTGACATTAATCCAAAACCACTACCTCCAATAGTGACTGTTTCACCTGAAGAATTGCGTTCGCGAGCCAAACCACTGACGGGATGAGCAAAATCCCAAAAATATCTGAAGGTTTGCTGCTGAACCAGGGTTAACAATTCTTCATCACTTAACTGAGGCATTTTAACTGAGGGGTTCAGACCGGTATAAAAATATATAAGGAAACCTTTAAATGAGAAGCCATTTTCCGCAACAAGATCAGGTGATATATGAAAAGAGTATTTTGAGTAATAATCCAGGTCTTCATTGTTTGTTATGGTAACTGTTGTGCCATCGGCTGACAGAGCTGCATCGAAATTCAAAGGAGGATAAAATGAAAAAGCATTCTTATATTGCTTAGGATCAAGGCTATGAGAAAAATTAATTATAAGTTCAATACTGTTGTATGAAATATTTCTTAAATGCATATTCGAACTCAAAGCCAAACCATTAAGTGTGGCTGCAAGCAGTTTCAAAATTCCGGGTTCAGTTTTAAATTCATATTTTACTCCTGGGAAGTTTTCTTTTTTCGAACCTTTAAGCTCCCAGGTTATTTCAAGCAAATAATCTGATTCATTAATTAATGGATTTGAGGGGGTTAAAATAATGGTTTTATTGTCGTCTGTATACTCAAATTCACAAGAAACCTTTTCATTATTCTGAACACTGATAAGATAAATATTTTTTTTCGCGGAAGTGGTGTCAACAGCATTGGTAAATTCAATAAAAAATGAACTGTTAACGGGAATATCAGAGATCAATTGGGTATTTGATAAAATTATATCATCAGCTTTGACCCTGATCAGTTGTAATGTTTGCGCCGGATTGTCATTTTTGCCATTACACGACACCAATGCAATCACAATCCAGCTTAACAGGTAAACTATATAACTGATCCCTGACTTCATAAACGCATAAAAAAAGAAAGGAGAGGGGAATTAACCCGCTCTCCTCCCCATTATTAACCAAAAACAAAAATTAGGGTTTTTCTGACTCGTACATGAGGTCAATCTCTTTAGGTGTAAGAACTTTATGATAGATACGAATATCATCTAACTGACCTTTAAAATGGTTAGCCTCCGGGAAGTTATAACCGCCCCATGGTTCATTAGCCCACATTGTACCCTGGCGTGACTGAATAAATCCAAATGCAAGCTCGTTTACAACATCAGGAGCAACACCTCCGTATTTCATACCTTTTACGGTACGTTTGGCATCACCATCAGGCCACAGATTAAAGTCGAAGCTCTTCATTTTCTCGCCATTATAATACAAGATTCCACGTTTGCTTTCACCATCAAAAGTATATGTAATATGCAACCATTTGTCTTTCAGCATAGCTATCATGTCGTCAGGCTCAATAGATTTAGCAAAATCCCAGCCCTGAAAACCACCATTGCCATTATATTCAGCATTGCTTGGGAACCACATATCTTCTGCAGTAGTAGTACCATCTTCAAGTTCATATTGGATGGCGAATTTTGCACCATCAAAACCTCCGAACATTTCAAACTGAATACCATAAAATGCACCTAATCCCAGTACAAAATGTCCCTTTCCTGAGTCTTCAGCCTTAACCCAGAAAGAAATAGTAAATTTCTGTGTATTAACAAGCTGATCGCCATTGGGAACTTCAATGATACTTGTAGTACCATTAAATGCTGCAGCTTTTCCGGCATTAGCATTACGTGAATCAACATAGGTAATATCTATTGCAGCCGATGAGTTAAAAGCTCCGGTTTCGTCCTTACCATCGTTTTCAAATTTCCAATGTGCTTTAACACCTGCAGGAGCAAAAGTTCCGATAGTAGTGAAGTTACGTTCAAATGCAGTTAGATATTTATCTGCCGTAGATTTCAATCCGGCTTTGAATATTAATAGGTATATGGCACCGGTACTCAAATCCACCTCTGGTTTAATGGTAATAGTCTTTCCTGAAACTGTTATATTCAGCGGAATATCAGTACCATCGTAATCCTGGGTAAGAGCAATGTTTGCGGCAATAGCAGTGGCAGGGTCAATATCAGTGCTAAATGTAGCAACGATAGTAGGATTTACAGGCACATCATCCGGTGAAGTTGCCGCATTCAGATCTATGGTGCCGGCAACGAGAGTTGCAAGTGTAAGATCGGGGTCATCTTTCTTACATGAGCTTATAGCTATTGTAAGAGCTAAAACTACGAGCCCAAGGCTCAAAAAAACATGATTACGTTTCATAATTACAAAATTTAATTAAAAAAATATTAAAAACTCCAATTTGGGTTCTGAGTTAAAGTTCCCTGCGATATATCTATTTCATTCTGAGGTATTGGAAGCAATTCGTGTTTGTCTTGAACAAATCCAAACGGTCCTAGTAACTGAGGAGCCTTACCGGTTCTGATAAGATCCCAGAAACGATGACCTTCAAGTGCAAGCTCTACACGACGTTCATGAAGTATCAAATCGCGTAATTGATTTTTATCAGTTGTTTTAACGTCAGGTAATATAGCATTATTGCCATGCCTTGCCCTAGCACGAACCCTGTTAAGATGCACCAGAGCCTGTGACGGCTTTCCATTTTCATTCAAAACCTCAGCAGCCATCAGTAACACATCTGCAAAGCGGATCAGGCGGCGGTTATGACCAAACTGGGTATTGGTGGAAGTTCCAGGAATCCAGACTTTTCTGTTATAACATTCCACTTCAACGAGGTTTCCGTCTTCATCAAATGTTTGGTCAGGTGTAGTACCATCCCCTAAAATCAATACACCATCAATGACATCACCAAGATCAATTATTGTTAATTTAAGGCGGGGATCACCTTCTTCAAAAGTTGCACGCAAATCAAGTGACGGGCGGTTAAAACCCCATCCACGGTTAGGGGTTCCACGAACACCCTGAGTATTGGCATACTGATTTCCGACAGCTCCAGAGCTTTCCATAGCACCAATCTCAAAAACTGATTCAACGCCATGTTCTCCGTTTTTACCATTAGCATCTTCGAAATCAGATTCAAGGTCATACTGATTTGAAAGGATTATTTCAAGTAAATATTTTTCTGCATTAACAAAATCATTTTTACCTGCATCATGGCGAAACATATAAACTTTAGACAATAATGCTTTTGCAGCCCCTTTTGTTGCCCTGCCAAGATCGGTAGCAGAGTATTCATTTTTTTCCGGAAGGTTTTCAATGGCAAACAACAAATCCTTTTCAATCAACTCGTAAACCTCATTAATCGAAGCACGTGGAAGTTTAAGTGGCGGCGAAGTAGTCTCCACTATTGGCACACCACCGAATGCTCTTAGAAGATCAAAATAATACAGACCGCGTAAGAATTTAGCTTCACCGATATAGCGGTTCTTAAGTGTAGTGTTCATTCCAATATCCGGAACCTTTTCAATAACTACATTGGCACGCTTAATACCCTGATACAATGATGCCCACCAACGATCAAGACCATCCTGAGTGGGTACATGGGTGAAATTGTCATAAGGTCCTAAAGTATTTAATTGATCAGCAGGGTTACTTCCTTTATGAGAATCGTCAGACATTATATCCAGAATAGGGTATCCGCCTGAATGATAATGCCAGTTTCTTAGTGTGGAATAAGCAGCATTGGTAGCAAGAAGAGCATCAGCCGAATTAATAGGGAAACTTTCCTGTGTAAGCTGACCCTGAGGACTAACTTCAAGAAAATCTTCACAAGCTGAAAACAATATGATACTGCTGAAAACTAAAATATAATATATTTTTTTCATAATCGCGAATTTTTAAAATGTAATATTCAAACCAAAGGAGTAAACTGCCGAAATGGGATAAATTCCATTATCAATACCGTTTGACAATACATCATAACTGCCTATTTCAGGAGTATAGCCAGTGTATTTGGTAAATGTAAACATATTTGTCCCTTTTAGATAAACCCTAACCTGCTGCATAGTAAGCTTCTTAGAAACATTTGCCGGAAGCGTATATCCTATAATTAATGTACGCATTCTGATAAAAGAACCATTTTGAATAAACCTGTCAGAAGGTGTATAATTATATCCTCCGAACGAAGCTCTGGGTTCTGTATTTGATGTTTCAGGACCAGTCCAGCGGTTCCAGACACTTTTTTCAAAATTATAAGGATCTGGTCTGACAGCATCCTTACCATTAAAGATCTTATTTCCGGTTTGTCCATGAATATCCATTGAAAGATCAAAAGCTTTATAAGCAAACTCAAAGTTCAATCCAAAAATAAATTTAGGAATCGGCGATCCGATGAAAGTTCTGTCAAGTCCGGTAATTCGCTTATCTCCGTCAACATCCACAAAGCGCAGGTCACCAACCTCAGCCAGTGATGAATGTGGATAGGCATTTAGTTCATCCTGATTCTGGAAAATACCATCAGTAATATAACCATAAAAAGCTCCGATTGGCAGTCCAATTCTGCTTAATGTAATCGGTTGTCCGTTAGCAAGATAACCACCTATCAACACTGAATCTACACCACTTGATCCTCCTATTTCAAGGACTTCGTTATGAATAGTAGTTCCGAGCAACCCCACGCTATAACTAAAATCTCTGATTTTCTCGCGCCAGCGGATATTAAACTCAAAACCACTGTTAAGAATCGAAGCTGCATTATAACGAACACGTTGCCCCTGCCCGTTACCAATATGCCCGGGAGTGGATAACTCTACAAGAATATCATCGGTTACTCTGCGATAATAGTCAAATTCTCCAGTTAGTTTGTTGTTCAGAACCCCAGCTTCAAGTCCTATATCGGTTTGGGTAGTACTTTCCCATTTCAAATCCGGATTTCCGCTTTTGAAATAACTCGCTGCTGGAAAAGAAGCATCCGGATTTGACAAGATCACAAGAAGATCGGACTGAACTCTTGCAAAGCGATCGAAATACAATATTTTCTCATTACCTATTATCCCCCAGCTTGCCCTAAGCTTCAGGTTCGAAATTAAGGGAATCTTCTGCATAAACTGCTCATTTACAATATTCCATCCCAGAGCAAAAGAAGGAAAGTTTGAAAACCGGTTTTCTTTGCTGAATTTTGATGATCCGTCACGGCGAAAAGTAATAGTACCAATATAACGATTGTCGAAAGTATAATTAGCTCTGAACAGATACGATATCATTGAATAATAGAGATTGGCGTCAACACCGTTAAAAATGCTTTGTAACATATTGATGTTATTTGATTCATCAATAATGTAAGGTGGTTCAATATACCAAAAATTCTCATTATCGCGTATCACATTTTGTCCTGCAAAGCTAATCTCTTCCGAGCGAGTTCTCTGCATAGTAAAACCTGCAACAGCATTTATGTTATGTTTATCAATACGCTTATCCCACGAAGCTGTGTTTTCCCACAACCAGCTCATATTCTCAGTATTACCTTTTGAAATATCGCTAAATTCATTGTATTGCTGCGAAGCTGTACCATCAGGGTTATAAACAGTATAAGCAGGTGTAAAAGCTTTAAACTTATTAAATGAAGCATCAATACCAAAACTTGATTTCAGGGTAATGTCTTCAAGTGGGTTAGCTTCTGCAAAAATATTTCCTACACCCCTGATGCCACTGCGGAAATTATTGGAGTATGCCAGATCAGCAAGAGGATTACCAACATTATAAACAACACCAAAGCTTCCATCTTCATAATAAGGCTTTAGCAAAGGTTGTGCACGATAAACTGAGTATGTGACATTTGGTGCATTTCGCTGTTCGTAAGGTGCCAAAGTAATATTATTACCTAGCTTGAAGTACTTCGATAAATTATAAGTGTTATTGAGTTTCAATGTTATACGTTGATAATTTGATTTTGGTACTATACCATCCTGCTGATATAATCCTATTCCCACGTAATATTGCGAAACATTGGTAGCACCGGTTATTGACAACTGATGATTCTGCACAGGGGCTGTTCTGAATACAAGGTTCTGCCAGTCGGTATTAGGAACAGCATCTACATTATTGTATGAACCGGGTCGGATTTCATTTGAGATGATTGCAAATTCACGTCCGTTGAGCAGATCTATCTTTTTAGCAAGCTTTTGAATGCCATATTCGCTTGAAAAAGCAAAAACCGGCTTCTCCTGCCCAACCGAACCTGTTTTTGTTTGTATGAGAATAACACCATTAGCACCCCGTGAGCCGTAAATCGCAGTTGCTGACGCATCTTTCAATACTTCCATAGATGCTATATCTGCTGAATTTAAAAATGATATATCATCGAGGATAACACCATCAACAACAAATATTGGTAAGGAATTATTGAATGTTCCAACCCCCCTGATTCTCACTGCTACACCTGATCCAGGAGCCCCTGATGTTGTTGTTACCTGAACACCGGTTACTTTTCCCTGCAAGGCTTTTTCCGGATGTATAGCAGTGATTTTACCTATATCTTCAGATTTAAGAGAACTGACAGCACCGGTCAAATCACTTTTCCTTACTGTTCCATATCCAATAACCACAATTTCTTCAAGAGTGGTGCTACTTAGCTGTAATACAATACTAAAGTTTTGCTGGGTTCCAATAATTATTTCCTGATCCTGATATCCGATAAATGAAAATACTAATGTTCGGTCATCAGGCTGGATTTCCATCTTAAAATTACCATCAATATCAGTTGTAGTTCCCCTGTTAGTACCTTTTATCCAAACATTAACTCCCGGTAAAGTTTCACCATTATCTGAAGCAGTAACCTTCCCGGAAATAACCTTTTGGGCAAATACACCAACAGCCGAAAGAAACAAAAACAGCATCAATGGTATTAAACGTCGGAAAATTTGGTTTGTAAAATTGTTTATTTTCATAAGCATATTTTATTTGGTTCTGAATTATTGAACTCTTAGATAATAAGTTACAGATATGTAACTGGTAAATATCACTTGATTAAATAACAAAAATCTGAAATAAGATTGCAAAATTAAGATTATTATAAGCTGAAAGCAATAAAAATATCACTATTGTCCGGTAAAGGTATAAAATAATTTTCACTTTTTTAATTAGCTGATAATCAATAACAATATTTACTATTTTTCATTTTTCTCAAAAACAAGCCTCCTCAAAAAGAGTAGGTTGCCTCGCTAATTCGATTTTTTTTGCCAGCCTCTATCTGGATTTTCGGGGAAAAATAGCATATGAATGTAATTGAACAAGTGAATTCTGTACTTCAGCCTGCCTTGCGTTTAAGCCCTGATTATTACCTGCTGGCTGTTTTTTCATTTTGCCCTGCATAAGTTATAGTTGGCGTTGTATGATATCTATCCTTTTTCCAAAATCTTAATAAGAAATCAATATCTTCTAGGTATTTTTTTCCAACACCTTTTGTAAAAAATGACAATTTAGTCTTGCAATTATCAATGCAGTACATAACCAATTCAGTTGAAAGACTTTCATTCATCAATAAACGTGTCACATGCTCTTCGCTATCTTCTTCTTTAAAATATGGATTTGATGGCATTGGAAATGCTGAATTAACAGCCAATGCTATTTCGCCTCCGCTTTTTGGATTGAAGAAAACCAATCCTGTTTCTGATAATTCGAAAAAATCATTATGCGTATTATTTGTGCCAAAAAAACCATCATTTCTCATTCTTTGTTTTGCCTCTTTAATTTCTTCTTCTGATAGATTTAAAGTATTATTAAAGAATTCTATGTACCCTTTATAAAATTCCTCAATTCTCACTGATGGCAAAAATGCTATCTGAGAGCCATTATTAAAATTTTCAAATGTTAACAATTGTTTTTTCAGTATCTTATCTGTCTGTTGTTTTTGATGGTCTAAAAAATTGACTGCCATTCTACTCTCCAATGAATTCTTTTCGTAAAGTATTAAATCAGGATTAAATGGGTGTTGGAAAAACACACCAGAAAACCACCATTCATCTTTCCACATTACAATACCCATAAATAAAATTGTATCCAACTCTTTCAAAGTTTGAGAATGGTCAAAAGATTTCTTTTTTAGATTAAATTTTTTACTGGAAGCAATATGCTCAATAAAGATATTGTTTTTGTCTTGTCCTTTGTATAAGAAAAATCCTTGTATCTTTTGCGAGATAGCTAGAAAGTCTTTACTTAGAAGATGATTTGTACCCAAAATTTCAGAAACCCATTCTTTTCCTGTTAAGGCAAGCAAACTTGTATGCGCTTTATGTAGTGTTCTATCTCTGTTTTCATATAAGAACAATTCTAAATCATGGTCATCTTTGTTGTTTTTAATTATCTCAATTTCTTCTTCTTGTACTCTAAAAAAAGTGTCGGTATAAAACAGGTAAGTTTTAAATAGCACAGTTTCAATTAGATTCCGAGCAATATAAAAATCATTTTGTTTTTGGTTTATTTGATAAAACGTCTTTAAATATTCATTTTCTGGAGCAAATTCCCATTCCTTATCAAATACATCAAATATCTTTTCTGCCGTTTCTACGATAAAATCGTTAAAAGGTGAAATGAATTTTTCTTCTTGCACTGTATTCAAAAAATACCAGATTAAAAAACTAATATCTTGAGGATTAATTTCTTCCTCATAATACTCGTCCAAATTATAAAATGGTAGATGTTTCTTATATAATCTTTGATGAGTTCTCACGAAAGAACTCCATATGTTTGTTTCTGAAATCAAATCCTCGAAATATGATGTTAGAAAGCAAGACAACAAGTTAATATCTTTATTATCCAAATATTTCTGTGGAACGAACGATTGTTTATTTGTTGTGATAACCTTCTTAACATCATTACATATCTTGAGATAATAACTGTCAGTTACGGTTTGTTTCTTGTATGGTTTTAATTCTAACCAGTCTTTTATAAAAATTCTTTTATCCATTTAATTCTTTAGTATTGTATTTTGTCTCGCAAGCTTGCTGCCAACTTGTTAATCCTCTGCCTTAAGGTTAGACTATATAACAACTCCTGCTTCTATACCCAACTTTTGTGGCGGAATTGGAAAGCAAATTTTGTAATACTTGGTTTTAAGTCTTTGTTAGCAAAGAAGGCGGCAATTTATTTCCGACACAAACATATAAAACTCTTAACTACAAAGTCTTGAATTCGTATTTCCTCAAAACTTTTGCATTTACAAAGATATTAAAACACCTGAAGATGAACCGGTCAGTTAAGGGTTAAAATACAAAACCTATAGGCTATTTAGTTGCTTAACTTTGTTTAACATTTTTTAACAGTTTAATATTGTGGTAGTTACAGCCAATTGGCTAATTTTGCCCTCTTAAAAATTCATTTTTATGACAAGCATAAATATCAGTGAGCTGAACGAAAAAATCAGACAAGAAAGTTCATTTGTTGATCTTATCAACATTGAAATGCAAAAAGTTATAGTTGGTCAGAAACATATGATTGAACGCCTGCTTATTGCATTGCTTGCCGATGGTCATATCCTACTTGAAGGAGTGCCCGGACTGGCTAAAACACTGGCAATCACCTCTCTTGCCAATACAATTAAGGCTAAATTCAGTCGTATTCAGTTTACTCCCGATCTCTTGCCTGCCGACCTTATAGGAACCATGATCTATAGTCAGAAAAAAGAAGAATTCATGGTTCGTAAAGGACCTGTTTTTGCTAATTTTATTCTTGCAGACGAAATAAACCGTGCGCCGGCGAAAGTGCAAAGCGCATTACTCGAAGCTATGCAGGAACGACAGGTAACCATTGGCGATAATACATTTAAAATTGAAGAACCATTCCTGGTACTTGCAACCCAAAACCCTATTGAACAAGAAGGAACCTATCCTCTGCCCGAAGCCCAGGTTGACCGTTTTATGCTGAAAGTGGTAATTACATATCCTACGAAAGAGGAAGAAAAAATCATTCTTCGTCAAAGGATCACCAATGAAATACCCACAAATCAGACTATTATTAAACCTCAGGACATATTGAAGGCAAGGTCAATAGTAAGGGAAGTTTATCTGGATGAAAAGATTGAAAACTACATAACCGATATTGTTTTTGCAACCCGTTTTCCAACTGATTTCAAACTCAATAAATATAAGGATATGATCAGTTACGGTGCTTCGCCCAGAGCCAGTATCTATATGGCTTTGACAGCAAAAGCCTATGCTTTCATCAAAAGACGCGGGTATGTGATACCTGAAGATGTCAGAGCTGTTGCTCATGATGTTTTAAGGCATCGTATCGGGCTTTCGTATGAAGCCGAAGCTGAAAACATTACAACTGTTGAGATCATTAATGATATATTGAATACAGTTGAAGTTCCCTGATTGAAAACAAATCAAAGTCAAATAATTACCGATAATTTCAGTACATGCTGCTCGAAACCTCTGACATAATTAAAAAAGTAAGGCAGATTGAGATCAAGACCCGTGGATTGACAAATCAGATATTTTCAGGTCAATATCACAGTGCCTTTAGAGGTAAAGGTATGACTTTCAGCGAAGTGCGTGAATATCAGTATGGTGATGATATCCGTTCCATTGACTGGAATGTTACCGCACGATTCAACCATCCTTACATTAAGATATTTGATGAAGAACGCGAACTAACGGTCATGCTTCTGATTGATGTAAGCGGCTCAAATGAATTTGGCACGCAAAAGCAGTTCAAAGAAGAGTTAATGACAGAAGTTGCTGCCGTGCTTGCTTTTTCGGCAATTCAAAATAATGATAAAGTTGGGGTTATATTTTTTAGTGACAGGATCGAAAAATTCATTCCTCCCAAAAAAGGAACAACACATATTTTACGTATTATTCGCGAACTAATTGATTTTAAACCTCAAAGTCAGAAAACCGATATTTCCGAAGCTCTGAAATTCTTAAACAATGTTCTTAAAAAGCGTTCAGTTGCATTTGTATTGTCCGATTTCATTGATCGTAATTTTTATGATGCAATGAAAAGATCTGCCCGCAAGCATGATCTAATTGCTTTGCGTATCTTCGATCCCAGCGAATCGCAATTGCCCCGTCTTGGTATGGTTCAGATGTATAATAAGGAAGAAGGTAAATCAATATGGGTTGATACTTCGGGTGAGGCAGCAAGGAAGCATTATCAAAACTGGTGGAAAGAAACTGAAAAATATATTCAGAGTGCTTTTACACGCTGTGGTGTTGATAATGCAACCCTTCAAACCGATAGGGATTATATTAAGCCTTTGACTAATTTGTTCAGAACACGTGGTAGCAGGAGGTAATAAAACAGACAGGTAGAAATGCGAAAATCAATTAGTTATATATTACTCCTCTACTTTAGTTTAGCCGGTTTACTGTCTTTTGCATATGATCCCGGGGTAAATGTTGAAGGAATAATTGAATCGGAATCTATTCAGCTTGGATCACAAACAAAAATCATTCTTACTATAACATCGCCAACTGATTATTTCTGGCAATGGCCTGATTTGATTGATCGTGTTACTGACGAAATTGAGATCGTCCATCAGTCTGGTATTGATACATTAAAACATGGTGATAATAAAATGATGCAGTTAAAAAAAGAACTCATCATTACATCGTTCGATACCGGATATCATGCTGTGCCCCCGTTGGTTTTCTTGTTCAAGGCACCGGGAGATGAAGAATGGATACCCGCCGAAACCAATCCTTTTTTGGTGTATGTTGCCGGTGTGGAGCTAAGCCCTGACGGCGAACTTCGGGATATCAAAGAAATTTACAAGGCACAACTGACCTTTAAGGAAATATTACCATGGCTCCTGATTTTATTACTGGTTTCTGGTGGTATATGGCTTTACACATATTATCTGAAGAAGAAGAGGGAAAAAGCTTCACTTATTCCAAAACCCTCAAAACCCAAAATACCTCCGCACACTCTGGCACTTAATGAATTAGACGAACTGCGGGAGAAAAAATTATGGCAAAACGGACGTATAAAAGAATATCACAGCGAGCTTACTGAAATTATTCGCAACTATCTGGAAGGCAGATATAATATTATGGCTTTGGAAATGACAACTTCCGAAATAATGGAAGCAACAGCTACTACCCATATACCTTCAGAAGGCAGAAACAAGCTTCTGATACTTTTCACAAGGGCTGACCTTGTGAAATTTGCCAAGAGTATTCCCTTACCTGGAGAACACGAAGATAGTTTTTCAATTGCGGTAGATTTTGTTCGTTCCACAATACCTTCTGTTATAATACCTGACGTAAAACAGACCAATGAAACCCAGGTTGATAACAATAATAAAGTAGAGCAATGATTTATTTTTTGAAAAATATTGATCATATTGATTTTGCACGGCCGGAACTGCTTTATTTCCTGTTTATCATACCTTTAATGATTGCCTGGTATATTTACAAGTACTCCAGAAGTCATCCGAGCATACAGGTTTCCACAACAGAACCCTTCATTCACAAATCAAGATCATGGCGTTTATGGTTGATTCACATGCTATTCGTTTTAAGAGTTCTTGCCATAGCACTTATTATTGTTGCACTTGCAAGACCTCAGTCCAGTCTCAGACGTGAAGATATCACAGTTGAAGGTATTGATATTGTGATAGCTTTTGATGTCTCGGGTAGTATGCTTGCCGAAGATTTCAAACCTAACAGGATTGAAGCGGCAAAAGATTTAGCCATTCAGTTTATTCATAACCGTCCTAACGACAGAATAGGGTTGGTTGTATTTGCAGGCGAAAGCTATACTCAATGCCCACTAACTACTGATCATCCGGTTTTAACCAATCTTTTCAGAGAGGTACGTCAGGGAATTATTCAGGATGGTACAGCCATAGGAGATGGACTTGCAATAGCCGTTGATCGTTTAAGAAATAGTAAAGCCGTAAGCAAGGTAGTAATCCTACTTACTGACGGTGTAAACAATACTGGCGCAGTTGATCCTCTTACAGCAGCTGAAATGGCACGTCTTTTTGGTATTAGAGTATATTCTATCGGGGTTGGAACCATTGGTAAGGCTCCTTTTCCGGTACAAACACCGTTTGGCAAACAAGTTCAGATGGTTGATGTAAAAATTGATGAAGAAATGATGAAAGAAATATCAAACATGACTGATGGCAAATATTTCAGAGCCACGAGTAATAAAAAACTGGAAGAAGTATATAATGAAATTGATCTTCTTGAGAAAACAAAAATTGATGTTACCGAGTATAAACGCAGGATTGATGAATTCAGACCCCTTGCACTTTTAGCATTATGGCTGCTTTTAACTGAACTTGTATTGCGATATACATTATTCCGGAGCATACCTTAAATTAAATAAAATTTAATTTTGAACGATTTGATATTGATTTTGAATTAATAAAAGTACACTGACTAATAAAAAGTAGGATTGACAGACTAAGAAAAAATGATCAGACTTGAACACATAGAATATTTGAATTATTTATGGGTAATTCCGGCGCTGCTGCTGCTTTTCGTTTGGTTCAGATTATGGAAGAGCAAAACGCTGCGGAATTATGGGGAATTTAAAATTATTTCACGTTTGATGCCCGAAATTTCCGGTGCCAAACAATGGTTCAAATTCATTACTCTTATTGTTACCATCGTTTTACTGATCATAGGTATTGCAAACCCTCAGGTTGGTTCAAAACTTGAAAAGACCGAGCAAAAAGGTGTTGACATTATCATTGCCCTTGATGTTTCAAACAGTATGCTTGCTGAAGATATTAAACCCAACCGCATTGAAAGGGCACGGCAGGCAGTAAGTCGTTTCATTGATCGCCTGGGTAATGACCGGATCGGACTGATAGTTTTTGCCGGAAAGGCATACCCTATGTTACCTCTAACGAGTGATTATGCTGCTGCAAAAATGTTTTTATCAAATGCTGATAACAGTGTAGTTTCAATGCAAGGCACTTCAATTGCCGATGCAATAGACCTTGCAATACAGTCGTTTCCGCAAGGACAACAGGGTAAGGCACTGATAATTATCACCGATGGTGAAGATCATGAAGGTGAAGTGATGAAAAAAGTTGAAGAAGCTGTAAGTAAGGGAATTGTAATTCACACTATTGGTATAGGTTCACCACAGGGTGTTCCAATACCCTTGTACAGAAATAATGTTCGAGTTGGATTTCGCACCGGTAATGACGGACAGACTGTAATAACTAAACTTAATGAACCAATGCTTCAGCAAATAGCACATGCAGGTAAGGGAGCTTATGTGCTTGCGAGCAATTCACAATTCGGATTATCAAGCATTTATGAAAAAATCAATAAAATGGAAAAGGGAGAATTCGTGGACGGTCGGGCTTTTGCTGAGTTTGACAGCAGGTTTTATTATTTCCTGTTCGTTACCTTAATATTATTGGTTTTTGAAACCCTTATCTATGATCGCAGTAGTCGCTGGATACGCAAACTCAGCCGTTTTCTACCCGTAGTTCTTATTGTTATGATAAGTTTTAATGCTAACGCTCAAAACGAAAATCCATCAATAAGACGTGGTAATAAAGCTTATAACAACGAAAAATATCAGGATGCGGAGGTGCAATATCGGAAGGCTCTTGAAAAGAATCAAAACTCTTTTAAAAGTAATTTCAATCTGGGAAATTCGATTTACCGACAGGAAAATTTCGAAGAAGCTGGTTCCGCATTTCAGCGGGCTATTGCTAATCAAACAGATAAGAACGAAATGTCGAGATCATTCTATAATTATGGTAACTCATTGCTTAAGAATCAGCAGATCCCTGAAAGTGTAGAGGCTTACAAAAATGCTCTGAGGCTCAATCCATCAGATGATGATGCAAGGTATAATCTTGCCTATGCTCTGAATCTTTTGCAACAACAGGAGCAACAGCAGCAAAGCGATGGTCAGAATGAAGAAAATGATCAGAATGATGAGGATCAGAATCAACAAGATCAATCTCAGGAAGATCAACAGGAACAAAGTCAGGATCAGCAACAACAGGAAAGCCAGTCGCCGCAACAAATATCAAAACAGGAAGCTGAACGGATGCTGCAGGCTTTGAAAGAAGATGAAGAAAAAACATTGGAAAAAATAAATCAGCAAAAAGTTAAATTACAAAGTATTAAAGTAGAGAAAGACTGGTAAAAATATGCAGGAATACCATGCCCTACAATTCATTAATGAGATCGGGGTTCGGAAAACAAATAGTACTCCTGCATAAATAATAAAAAGAAGAGAAAACAGTTTCTATCAGTACATAAATGAAGAATAAGGGTTATAAAATATCAATATTATTCAGCCTGCTGCCTGTTATTTTAATGGCACAACAGATCAGCCTGTCAGTGTCAGTACCCGCTGAAGTTCAGGCAGGACAGCAATTCCGGCTGGTATATACCCTTAATGCTGAAGCTGATAATTTTAGCGGACCAGATCTTAAAAATTTTATAATCCTTTCGGGTCCATCTCAGTCAACCAGCTCTAATATTCAGATAATTAACAATCAGGTTACCCGTTCATTTGCCACTACTTTTACATATATAATTGCCGCTCAGCAGGAAGGAACTTTTACCATTCCGGCTGCAAAAGCAGGTTCAGGCGGAAAACAATATACTTCAAACACAGCTACAATTAAGGTTAGAGGAGCCTCTTCCCCACCCTCCGGAACTCAATCACCACAACAGCAGCAACAACAAAGACAATCAGCCGGAGGAATTACAAATAAAGATGTGTTTTTGCGTGTAGTAGCTGACAAAAAATCGCCCTATATGGGAGAGCAGGTTATTGTAACCTACAAGCTTTACACAAGATTACAGATTTCAAGCTATCAGATTGAGCAATCGCCCGGTACAAGCGGTTTCTGGGTAGAAGAACTGCTACGTGATAGCAGAAAACTAAAACAATATAATGAAGTAATTGATGGTCAGCAATATACGGTTGCTGAAATTCGTCAGGTAGCATTGTTTCCACAACGTTCAGGTAAATTACGAATTGAACCTCTGGAAATTGATATTGTAGCAAGAGTTCAGCAGCAGACGCAGCGTCGTACCGGAGATCCGTTTTTCGACAGCTTTTTTAACGATCCCTTTTTCTCGTCCCGATATCAGAATGTTAATCACACACTAAAGTCAAATGCTTTTGAACTTGATGCAAAACCTCTTCCGGTTCAAAACCGTCCGTCAGAATTCAGTGGTGCCGTTGGCGACTTTAATTTCCGTGCTACCATTGATAAAACTGAACTGGCTGCCAACGAACCTATCAATCTGAAAGTTGTGATCAACGGCAAGGGAAATGTAAGATTAATTGACAAGCTTAATTTTCAGTTTCCGCCCTCTTTTGAGGTTTACGACCCGAAAATCACAACCGATGTTCAAGTCAGCCAGAACGGAGTTTCAGGAACACGTACTCTTGAATATCTGATTATTCCGCGTTCAGCCGGTAAATATACTATCAAACCGGTTAGTTTCAGTTATTTTAATCCACAACGTGGAACCTATGTAAATCATAATACACCGGAATTCAATTTCAATATTGTTCGTGGTGAAGGACATGATATTACTGCCGGTTCAGCTATAGCCGATCAGCAATCAATTCAGTATATCGCGTCCGATATCAGGTTCATACGTCAGACGCCTTTCAAACTTAGCAAAATAGGTTCTTATTTCTTTGGATCTTCGTTGTTTTATATTCTGCTCTTCAGCCCGCTAATATTGTTCGTAGTTTTTGTTATTCTACTTCAGAATCATATTAAAAACAATCGTGACATTGTACGCGTAAAAAACAAACGAGCTACCAGTATAGCACGTAAGAGGCTAAAACAGGCTGAACAGTTCCTCAAGGAAAAATCAGGTGAAAAATTCTTTAACGAGCTATCGCAAGCTTTATGGGGCTATCTGAGCAATAAATTCAACATACCGCTTTCTGAATTATCTCTGGAAACAGTGTACGATCGTCTGACAGCAAAATCAGTTAAACCCGAAGTTATTGACGATTTTATCAAGGTTCTTGAACAGTGTGAATTTGCACGTTTTGCCCCCGGGGATAAGTTGCACGAAATGGATCAGCTATACGAACAAGGGCTAAACATAATAATGCGTATTGAAAAAGAACTGAAATGACAAAGGAATCAGCATATATAAAAAGCAGTCTTTGGGCACTTGTTATTTTGACAATTGTTTTTACAGGTGTTTCCGGTTATATTGTTGCCGGTCCTGCTGATGATACCATTAACGAGGCAAATGAAGAATATTCCAACGGATATTATGAGCATGCTCTTGAACTCTATAAATCAGTTATTAATCAAGGGTATGCCTCATCAGATCTTTACTATAATATTGGAAATACTTACTTTAAACTCAATCGTTTTCCTGAAGCCATTCTTTATTATGAACGTGCTTTAGTATTGGCCCCTCACGACGAAAATATACGTTTCAACCTTGAACTTGCCCGGAAACATACTATTGACAAAATAGAATCAATACCGGAACTTTTTTATGAGCGATGGTTCAAATCTCTGATAAATATTAATACTGCTGACGGATGGGGCACATTTGGCATTATTCTGCTTTTTATCGCTGTTGTGTTTGCATCTATCTTTTTATTGTCAACCCGCCGCGGGATCCGTAGTTTTAGTTTTTACTTTTCGCTAATATTACTACTTCTTGCAATAGGATCATTATCACTGGCTTATCTGCAGCATAATTCCCGTACTTCAAACCGTGATGCCATTGTGTTCGACCCTTCAGTAACAGTAAAAAGTTCGCCATCAGAAAACAGTATTGATCTATTTGTTATTCATGAGGGTACTAAAGTTAGAATTTACGATATTATGGGCGATTGGTACGAAGTACGGATTGCCAGCGGAAGCCAGGGATGGATAAAAAGCTCTTCAGTCGAAAAGATTTAAAAATCATCCGAAAAAATTTTCATCCTAGTAAAAACCTTTTGATAACAAAATCATAACCTCTCAAAAACAGTTCGGTTGTGCTTTTATGGCCTGATCAGCTTTATTATTGATATTTATTATCAGGAAATAGGCTGAATTAATTAAAATTTAGATCTGTAAAGATAGTCACTGTCTTAAGACAGAATGTTAATTATACAAATATAACCGCCGGTTGAAGCCGGCGGTTACTTATAATTATATCGCTAAAAAATTGAAACGAATCTAAGTGAATATCTATGGATTATATTCCCATCATTACAACCAGTTACTTCTTAATTATCTTTTTCAAAACCACTGAGTTACCGTTTGAAAACTTAACTAAATAAACACCTTGCGGCTGTGAAGTAAGGTCAAGCTCATATAAACTATATCCACTTATTTCTTTTGCTAATATTCGTTCGCCTATAAGTCCGTAAACTTCAATAATAGTATTTGAAGTAGGTTCTGAGAATTCAAGCATTACACGACCGTTAGTTGGGTTTGGATAAACCCTTAAGAAATCATCGGTTTGTGTTTCAAAAACTTCTGCTGACTTTTCTGATACTATTTCATCATAGGTATCTGACTCTTCATCCACTGCTAACATTACAGGAGGTAATGTACAGTAGTCATTTGATATAAATGCATGCAGATAAGCTCCTGAACGTACAGATGTCCCCTCAAGCATACGGATATTATGACCGGCAATAAGATTGACATTGCCGCCGTTTTGCACAATAAAGGTACTTCCGCCTCCGGCAACTGTCAATGTATTGCTTGCATCAAAGCATATATCCTGTCCATTGACTACATCCACTCCCTGAAGCGTCACATTTCCTGCCACTTCACCGCCCCAATGAATGCGATTGTTTGGGTCATATTCATAACTACCGCCACTGAATCCTCCGCTATGACCTCCAAATGTTACTACGCCTGAATTAACTGATTTGTAAACATTGAAATTGCTACCCCATGAATTATTGGGGAACATTGCATTATTCAGCGCAAAAGTCTGGCTGTTATTAATGGTAAGCAGTCTGCCACCACTCTGACCATTGCGGAAGATGCATGATGTAAAGGCGTTAGAAGGATCAACTATTGCACCCGACTTTAAATTTACCCCATTCGTATTCATATACTCAAAAATGGTATGTACTGCTGCTATTTTACCACCATTCTCAACATTTAAAGCATAGTAACCTGATGATTTGCGGGTAATTTTTGATTGCATTCCTGATGTACCATTAAATTCAATTAAACCTCCGTTATTTACATTAACAGATTTTGATGCTGCCAAGGCAAGTCCGCCACCTGCATCAACTGATAAATGACCACCGCTATTTATCGCTACATTACCTGACACTGTGACTAGGCTGGATGAAGTATTGAGCCGGCCTTTATTGACTGTAAAATCATTGTTAATCGTAACCGGTTCTCCATTCATGAATGCAGAATATAAAGAAGAACGATTGATTACTAAATTATGAAAGTAATTGCCATTATAACAGTAAATTGCTCCATTATTATTATTACCGGTTATCTCAACTACTCCTCCTGTATGTTTGAATACATTCGGATCAACAGCACGGAATGCTCCACCTGTTCTGATAGTCCCTCCGCTAATTACTGAACTTGAACCACTATTAAAGTAAGGATGATTATTAGTTAGCTCAAATAATCCATCAACTAATTGCAAACTTCCTTTAATTTCTGTCCAATTACTGATATCCGCTCTATTATTTATAAAACTACCTCCATTTATTTTTAACACCCCTGTAGAATTAATACCAAAACCTTGTGTCAAAACAGCGTTACCATCTGCAATATCAAGAAGTCCTTGAATGGTGTAATCAGAATTGATAGTAAGTAAGCCACCTCTCGTTGCTGTGTTTGTTGACTGCTCACCTGTAGAGTAACTACCTGCTAAAGCTTTTTTAGAATAATCCTTCATGTATATTTTACTTGTAGATGCATCAGTAAATGCACCGTTAACAGTTAGATTATGGTTCTGCATATAAAACTCATTATCCGGTGATATAGTGAATGAACCATTTACAATAATTGGTGATGTAGCTGAAAGGTCAATACAACTCCATTCACCGCTATTCTTTTGTAAGATAACATTTCCATATGAAGCAGATGACTCATGATTAGATAATCCTCCTCCTGATCCACCTTTAACAACAACGGTATTACCGGGTGAAGCATTAAATGACGAACCACTCCGGGGAATTATCCATCCATAAATATTAATAGTACCTGCTGTAATATTAGCAGTTGAACCAGAGTTAAACTCAAGTACATTAAAATATGACTGTCCAACAGTTAAGACATCACTTGGATTTATCATGTTCAGTGTTCCGCTTACAGAGCAATTTTGTTTTATATTAAGCTCCCATCCATTAAGAGTTAATGATCCTGTGGCAATTGTCAGGTTACCAAGAATATCAATATTTGAAATCAGGCTGATATTGTTTGCCCTTGTTCCATCACTAAGAAGTTGTCCGCTTCTTTTGTCATATACAGGCTCACCGGTTAAGTTTAATCCACTTGCCATTGAGCTTTTATCTATTTTAACATTTCTGAGTTGGCTCCCAGACACCATATTTAAAGATGCATTAGTACTACCATAAAACTCAAAAGTACCTCCGGCAGGCGTAAAACCAGTTCTGCTGCATGTTAAGCCGCCGCTTGTGCGTATGGTCCCTCCAGTGATGTTATGAGTAAAGCTGTACGACGGTGAATTATATATATATATCCCCTGATCTTTAAAATCTAATACTCCTCCATTCATATTTATTTCAGCATTTCCAGCCCAAGGCCAATAACTTGATGAAGATCCGCCATAAATATTAATATTTCCACCACCATTAAAGTTAAGTTGGCCATTTAAATCAGTCCATCCGGCAGCATCCTGATGCAAATTAATAGTTCCACCCGGATTTACATAATAATTACCAAATAGTCCATTGTCAGCAAGATCCAAAGCTGTAAACGTTCCTTTCAATACATCAATTCCGCCGCTTGTCCAGTCATATTGGTTACATGTAACTGTGTGTGCAACATTATTAATACGAAGAGCCGATCCCATATTTGCCTCAAGAATATTGAAGTTTTCACTTGAGTTTACATATTGAAGCGATGCACCGTTAAAAATAACCCGCCCTGTACCTGCATTGAAGGCACTTAAACCTTTTTCATTAGTCCAATCACCGCCCACGCGCATAATTCTGTTTTGCATATTGAATACTCCTGATTTTATTACAACATCTTTTTTTACTTCAAGAATATTACTTAAGGTATTATCAATCGTAACATTTCCTGACTGGTTAAATGTAAGATTATTAAAATAATCACCAGTATTCATTCTTAAAGATTGGTTTGCACCATTAAGCACAACTCTCCCAAAATTACACTTAAAACTACCGTTATTATTTAGATTTCCTTTAAGGATAACATCATAACTTGAATAGATATTAAATGTCGCATTTGGATGAACATAAATACTACCGTTTATTTTTAGTACCTGATTTGAAGCTGCGCTAATCCCAATTTCTGCTCCTGGATCTTTATAGCTGCTAACGTTGTTAAATGAAGATGTCTGAGAATAACTCCTTATGAACTTTTGAGTTGTACCTGTAAATGCAACTACACCATTAGCCAGATTTGCATTTGAGCCTGCCTGAAATTCCCAATTTCCATATACCCAAAACACTGTATTTGCTGTGAAATTTGCTGTTGAACCCGATTTCCAGAGTACATCACCATTATTGTAAATCTTACCTGATAAATTATTCATTGCTATTGTACCGGTAATATTCATATTATTATTAACAACTAAGGTGTAACCACCAATGGTTAGTGTTGCACCTGAATTTATTGTTAAGTTTCTACATGATGCATCTGCGGTATTTATATAAGGCTGTCTTGTTGCACCGGTAGGAATTATTACATCAAAGGTAATATCAGGTACTACATTCCCATTCCAATTGCTTGCTATATTCCAGTTTGTACTGGTATTTCCTGTCCATATTAGCTCATCTGTCCTTTGATAAGCCATGGTATATGAGCCTGAAGCACTACCATAACCATTAACTCTTACATAAGCATATCCTGTATATGTAGCCATCCAGGAAACCTGAGAACGTAGTGATTCACAACCATCATCATTGAATGCAACCTGTGTGCAATTATCATTAAAAACATAAAGTCTTGTATCAAAATTTGCAGTTGCTCCGTTACCACAACCGGTTTTAAAGGTATATGTGCGTCCTTGCTGAACTGAAACACGATAAATTTTACATCCACTGGCTACAATTGATGAAGAATGAGTTACCCATGAATTGCCTGGGGTAGCTGTGAAATTGTATCCGGGACAAGCAATGCAATTTATTGTAGCAGTTGAACGGTAAGCAGCAACAACATGTTTAGTATTACGAATTGTTCTGGCATTATCACCATTTGTTGTATGACCTGTAGCAGCCCCCATAAAACTAATTGAAGGGTTTGAAAAATATGCCACCCTGGTTGATGAAACAGGATTACCCGGGAAATAACTAGCAGCTGTATAACTCATTATCGAAGAATACCATTGGTTATTTGATCCTTTCCATCTCCATCCTGCTGAATAAGAGTATAATCCCGGACCTGCCTGATAATTTTGTTGCTTGTGGTGGTGGCAACCCATATTATGCCCCATTTCATGAATTGCTGAATAAGCATTGACAGCTCCAACTCCAACGCATGAAAAGGCATATGTTGGAGTTCCTCCAGTATCGTTCAGTAACCATCCAATACCTCCACCCATTGTTGTAAAAAGTTGCACCAAATCAGCTCCATACGTATTTCTTAACGTGTGTACGTTATCCATATAACCATCATTAGTTGAGGTAAGTCTGTTTAAATCTGTTGAGCCATCAACTTCAGTATATTGCACCTCTACGTTATGTACCAGTCTTAATGTCAATAGTGTGTTACTGTTTGAAAGCACTGTGTTACCCAATGCAATAGAGGTTGCTATTATATTGAAAATGCCACCATTAGAATTACCCCAGTTACGTGCTGCAGGTGTATAAACAATCATAACATCCACAGTTGCCGGGTCATTGGGGCCAGCCATTGTATAATCAATTTCTTTTTTTAGTACCTCTTGTTCCTCTAGTTCTTCCTGACTAAGTTCCCCAGGGATAAGAGAAGGATTTTCAACCAACTCAGGAAGCAACTTTGGGTTTATTTCCAGAAGATAATGTTGTAAAGTAATAGGATCGCTAATTATTTGATAATTGATATCTATTTCAGGAATAAAAATATTTGTAAGAGTTCTCCCCTCAGTAGTTGCAATAACCATAAAAGCATAGTCAAATGAAAGAAGATTAGCGGTTATAGTCACATTACCTTCCATGATCTCTTCCACTTTTTGAACTTTAGCTGTATAAACAGCATCAGAAAACAAATTAAGGACTATGATATCGTTTTCAGAAATATCTGAATACGACTTTATCATTTCATTAATCTGAACATCCCTAAAGCGAGTTACTGCATTTTTGTTGTCAAGAAAATGTAAAGCAGTGTTTACATCACGCCTTACAGCGGTTTCATACAGTATAAGACTTATGTCACTATTCCGGGCATTCGTACCAGGTAAATAAATCAGACTTAAGATGCTGATAATAAATGATAATTGTAAGATTTTTGTTTTCATAAAATTTTGATTATTTGGTTAAAAAATAAATTAATTTTTCTGTTAAATCTAAGTTATAATACATACCTACAGATTAATTTTTAATGATCTTTTTAACAGACACTGATTTACCGTTTGAAACCTTAACTAAATAAATACCCTGTGGCTGTGATGACAGATCAAGTTCATATAAGCTATTCCCGCTTATTTCCTTTGCTAATATTCGTTCGCCTATAAGTCCGTACACTTCAACAAGAGTATTTGATGTAGGTTCTGAGAATTCAAGCATTACACGGCCGTTAGTTGGATTCGGATAAACCCTGAAGAAATCATCGGTTTGTGTTTCAAAAACTTCTGCTGACTTTTCTGATACTATTTTATCATAGGTATCTGACTCTTCATCCACTGCTAACATTACAGGAGGTAATGTACAGTAATCATTTGATATATATGCATGCAGATAAGCTCCTGAACGTACAGATGTCCCCTCAAGCATACGGATATTATGACCGGCAATAAGATTGACATTGCCGCCGTTTTGCACAATAAAGGTACTTCCGCCTCCGGCAACTGTCAATGTATTGCTTGCATCAAAGCATATATCCTGTCCATTGACTACATTAACTCCCTGAAGCGTCACATTTCCTGCCACTTCACCGCCCCAATGAATGCGATTGTTTGGGTCATATTCATAACTACCGCCACTGAATCCTCCGCTATGACCTCCAAATGTTACTACTCCTGAATTAACTGATTTGTAAACATTGAAATTGCTACCCCATGAATTATTGGGGAACATTGCATTATTCAGAGCAAAAGTCTGGCTGTTATTAATGGTAAGCAGTCTGCCTCCACTCTGACCATTGCGGAAGATGCATGATGTGAAGGCGTTAGAAGGATCAACTATTGCACCCGACTTTAAATTTACCCCATTCGTATTCATATACTCAAAAATGGTATGTACTGCTGCTATTTTACCACCATTCTCAACATTTAAAGCATAGTAACCTGATGATTTGCGGGTAATTTTTGATTGCATTCCTGATGTACCATTAAATTCAATTAAACCTCCGTTATTTACATTAACAGATTTTGATGCTGCCAAAGCAAGTCCGCCACCTGCATCAACTGATAAATGACCACCGCTATTTATCGCTACATTACCTGATACTGTGACCAGGCTGGATGAAGTATTGAGCTGGCCTTTATTAACTGTAAAATCATTGTTAATCGTAACCGGTTCTCCATTCATGAATGCAGAATATAAAGAAGAACGATTGATTACTAAATTATGGAAGTAATTACCATTATAACAGTAAATTGCGCCATTATTATTATTACCGGTTATCTCAACTACTCCTCCTGTATGTTTGAATACATTCGGATCAACAGCACGGAATGCTCCACCTGTTCTGATAGTCCCTCCGCTAATTACTGAACTTGAACCACTATTAAAGTAAGGATGATTATTAGTTAGCTCAAATAATCCATCAACTAATTGCAAGCTTCCTTTAATTTCTGTCCAATTACTGATATCCGCTCTATTATTTATAAAACTACCTCCATTTATTTTTAACACCCCTGTAGAATTAATACCAAAGCCTTGTGTCAAAACAGCATTACCATCTGCAATATCAAGAAGTCCTTGAATGGTGTAATCAGAATTGATAGTAAGTAAGCCACCTCTCGTTGCTGTGTTTGTTGACTGCTCACCTGTAGAGTAACTACCTGCTAAAGCTTTTTTAGAATAATCCTTCATGTATATTTTACTTGTAGATGCATCAGTAAATGCACCGTTAACAGTTAGATTATGGTTCTGCATATAAAACTCATTATCCGGTGATATAGTGAATGAACCATTTACAATAATTGGTGATGTAGCTGAAAGGTCAATACAACTCCATTCACCGCTATTCTTTTGTAAGATAACATTTCCATATGAAGCAGATGACTCATGATTAGATAATCCTCCTCCTGATCCACCTTTAACAACAACGGTATTACCTGGCAAAATATTAAATGATGATCCACTGCGTGGAATTATCCATCCATATATATTAATAGTACCTGCTGTAATATTAGCAATTGAGCCAGATTTAAACTCGAGCCAATTTGAAAATGCTTCTCCAACAGTTAAGACATCACTTGGATTTGTCATGTTCAGTGTTCCGCTTACAGAGCAATTTTGTTTTATATTAAGCTCTATGCCATTGAGAGTTAATGATCCTGTAGTAATTGTCAGGTTACCAAGAATATCAATATTTGAAATCAGGCTGATATTGTTTGCCCTTGTTCCATCACTAATGAGTTTTCCACTTCTCTGATCATATACAGGTTCACCGGTTAAGTTTAATCCATTTGCTCTTGAACTTTTATCTATTATAACATTTCTGAGTTTGCTTCCAGACACCATATTTAAAGATGCATTAGTACTACCATAAAACTCAAAAGTACCTCCGGCAGGCGTAAAACCAGTTCTGCTGCATGTTAAGCCGCCGCTTGTGCGTATGGTCCCTCCAGTGATGTTATGAGTAAAGCTGTTTATTAATGAATTATATATATATATCCCCTGATTTTTAAAATCTAATACTCCTCCATTCATATTTATTTCAGCATTACCAGCCCATGACCAATAGCTCAAGTCTGATCCGCCATAAACATTAATGGTTCCTCCATTGCTAAAAGTAAGCTTACCATTTAAATCTATTAAACTGAAAGCATCCTGATGTAAATTGATAGTTCCATCCGGATTGACATAATAATTACCATATAGTCCATTGTCAGCAAGATCCAAAGCTGTAAACGTTCCTTTCAATACATCAATTCCGCCGCTTGTCCAGTCATATTGGTTACATGTAACTGTGTGTGCAACATTATTAATACGAAGAGCCGATCCCATATTTGCCTCAAGAATATTGAAGTTTTCGCTGGATCCAACGATCTGATGACCAGAACCATTGAACCTTACTCTTGCCGTGCCTGGTACAAAACCTGTCGGAAAATTGTTGTTTGTCCAGTTGCCTTTAATATTGATGTTGTAAGAGGTGGTTGGTGTTGGTCCGTTATTACAACTTAACACACCATTGCTAATTACTAGGTTTCCATTAATATTCAATGCTGCACCATTTATAAAAACAGTTCCACCTGTCTTGTCAATGGTTACATCGTTCAATTGTAAAGTTCCTCCATCGGCATCTTCAATATATTGATTTGCTGAACCCTGAAAAATCAATGTTGCGCCGGTTAAGGCAATATTATGAGTGGTATTGCTATCAACCCTTAAATTGCCACCAACTTTCAAGGTTCCACCGGTAATTTCAGTTTTACTTCCATTCATGAAATATATTCTACCGGCTACATCAATAGTACGGGTTGACCATAATCTAAGTGTTCCGCCATCTTCAATCCTGAAAGCATTCGTAGAAGTTGACAGAACAGTGAGCGTCCAGCCAGGATCTGATTGAAAAATGCCTTCGACAATATAAAATGTTCCGCTGCAAGTCATACTTTGCCACATCGAAAGAATTGCTGTTGGTGTATCTTTTTGAACTCTTACATTTGTAAACGAATCGTTCTCATTATCATCGTCCCACCAAGTATTGGTTGATCCTCTAAAAAACAGAAAAGAATAAGAACCAGTCATAGAAAATTGTCCTACATCAGAATCCAAATTTCCGTATACATACAAGTAAGAGGGGAAGTTAATATTATTACCATTTACGGTTACTACCTTGCCAGACTGGATCACCAGATTATTACAATATGCATTGCCACCAAAAATTGAAACCTGAAATGGTGCTGAAGTTGGAATAGTGACATTCACATCTGAGGTAGGTACTTCTCCATTATCCCAGTTTAATGGATTAAACCAATCCGAACTAATAGTGCCTTTCCATAATCCAGGGGTTCCACCTACCTTTATGGTATAATCTTCGGTCTCGCCATAAGTAAAAGTGCCGCAGGCTGAAGGTGTTCCATCATAACCAACTCTTACTCTCATGGTTGTATATCCGTCCAAAGCAGATGCAGGTACAGCAATTGATGTACTGTAGGGACCAGTACCACTTCCTAAAACATAGGTTTCGCCGGCATCGTTAAAATCTCCATCCTGGTTCCAGTCTATATACACTCTGCCCCAAGAAGATGTGGCACCACCTGTCATAGTAACAGTAATTGTCTGGCTTGAACCTTTTGATATCTGAGTAAACAATCCGCGGTAATCATGATATCCACCAGCTGAACGGCCGCTGTAATTGTTAATGGTTCCCATCTGAACTCTAGATATCATTTCAAAATTGGTAGAAGTAGCACGTGCAGAACAATATGTTTTTGTTGGAGGAGTCTTTAATCCGGTAATGATCAAAGCATAAGCCTGGCTTCCACCCGAAAGGCTACCTGAATGAGTGATCCTGACGGTGTAGTATCCTGCAGCAGGATTTTTCACATTCACGGTTTCAACATTGTCGCGGATGTTGTTGCCTTTAGTAGCAGCTGCTGCCGGATTCGCCGGATTTAATACCCATGGAGAGTAAGTAGCTGAATTGCTTTGCCTGATTACACTGAGGTTCAGATCATTTACTAGCATTAGTGTGGTAGGGTTTAGCGCAGCCGCTGGAGGTGTACCGGCAGGATCAGTCCAGGAGAGTGTAACATTGATATCAGAACCGTCAGAATAATAGGTGTAATCAATGGTTTGTGAATTGTTCAGAATTCCTTCTACAATCAAGCCACCATTGGTATTATCCTGTGTGATTTTATCAGCTGCACCCACAGCATTCAACAAGCCCCATCCAAACATGTAGTCGGGTCCGTCATTCGGGCCTGCTTCGCTGGCAGTATTAATTACCAAGCCCTTAAGTGCTGCTGCACTCATGGCTCGACCTCTTACATTCCTATAATGCTCCTGTAACAAAGCTAACGTACCAGTTGTATTCGGCGATGCCATTGAAGTGCCCGAAAATGTGGTATAAGATGCATTGTTGTCCGAACTTGTACTATAGAGCGAAACACCGTTTGCCACAATGTCTGGTTTTATCCTACCATCATCGGTTGGACCCCAGCTACTAAAATCAGACATAACAACGCTTGCCGGACTAGTGTAGCCGCCTGTAATATCATTTACTGCTCCAACAGTCAATATGTTTTTAGCTACGCCATGTTGTGGAATACAGTCATATCCATCAACACCGCCATCCTGATCTCTTGTAGCGGTTGACCATTTCCATGATCCATTAATCCATGCATAATGTCCACCTGACCAAGAGTCGTTTCGATCGTTACCTGCAGACCAAACCATTAAATAATTAGGTGCATTAAATGCAACAATATCAAGATCCCTCGCAACTCCGTCATAAAAGCCAAATAAATAATCCTCAGTTTCACTGATAGACGTATTTCCCAACCAAAACATATATCCATCTGAATAAGTCCAGCCCCGGACTTTGCCATAGGAATGGTTTGATATGGTGAGACCCGATGCTGCCTGTGTAGCCATTTCGCTATAGTCGTCATCCCAGTCGTACGAGCGCAAAGTGGCTTGTTGGGCCATACCCCTTGCTGAACTTTGAACTCCGCTGGCGATCATGGTTCCACCCACGTGGGTCCCATGATCGCTTAACGATGCGCCATCCATAATCGTAACACGTGAGCCAAATTCCTGGTGAGTGGTTCTCACGCCACCGGCATCCCAAATTCCTATCAGATAACCATTTCCCATAAGATTCAGTCCGGTTGTCCCTCCTGTCCATAGTTGGTTGGTTCCGGTAGTTTGAGCCGCATTGAAATTGTAAGTGATATATGACTGCGGCATTCCCAATTCATCAATGTACATGATTTGTGATTCCCGCCCGTCAGAAACCATTTTAACACTCAATCCATTTTCGAATGCAAACTTTTCTACTTCCGCTTTGCGCGTTTGGTGTCTTTGATGAAAAAACTCTGAAAGTTTTAACAGGTTTTCTTTCTCAAGATCAGGTTGTGTTTCCCTTTGTTGAGAAAAAACATAGCTGCCGGTAAAGAAGGCAGCCATAAGCATTATGCTGGTAATGTTTTTCATAGGCATAAATTAATTTAATGATTGTGTTGAAATTTAAGTTAGTACATAATTGATTCTCAAAAAAAAGCCATATTATAAATATTTTAGATAAAGCTTGGTTACAGAGAATTGATTGAGCAATAAAAACTCCTACCAGACTTTTCCTGCAAAAAAGAGGGAATATTTCCTTTCATCTTATTGAATATTATTGATTATTGCCTGACAATTTTCTCAATTTTTGTTTCCGATTCATTGTTTACGCGGATGAAATACATGCCTTTATTACAATCTTTCAAATCGAACTGATATAAACCAGTTCCAGTAATTTCACGACTCATAATCCTTTCGCCAATGACATTAAAAATTTCGATAATAAAATTCGTTTCCGGATTATTACCCGATAGCTCAATATTCAGTATGCCTGTGGTTGGATTAGGATATACCCGGAAAATTGAGTTATCAGCTTTAATAAGCGGTTTGTTTTCACTATCAGAAATATCATCACCATTTACAAAATCGCTTCTGTAATTCAAACAAAACTCATAATCAGATATAATCCTTGCTCTCATGTAAGCTCCTTCATAAACCCGTGTTCCTGGAAGCATACGTATTTGTTCACCGGCTTCAAGATTAATACTGCCTTCAACCTCGAAAGTATCCTGCCCTCCAACAATTATAGTGTTTAAAGCAGCAACGCATATATCAACCCATGGGGGAATAATATTTGGAATATCAATACCTTGGTAAATAGGACCTGGTATGGTAATAACACAAGCATAATTAGAACTTGTTACTTTAAGCAGATAATCTTCTGTTTCACCATATGCAAATATTCCGCTTCCATCCCAGTTAGATGGAACCGGTGTCTCAGTAATTGAAAAACGCACCCAAACATAGCCATGGTCAGGACCAATTCGGAAATTCGGAGGTGTTAGTGAAGAAAGAGCTCCGCTAAAACCAGATGGAACCACAAAATTCACTAAGGCATGTTCTGGTACATCATCATTGCAACATATTGAACTGCCTCCCCAATTTCCATCCTGATCCCAGTCAACAAGCATATTTACATAAGCCGGCATCTGGCCCGGCAGATTATTAGTAACATTGATATCAATATTCTGCCCCCAATTAGCCATCTGACATGTCTTCCAAAGTGGATCAGGTCCAAGATCAGTACACGGCACTACCACCATTTCTGTTGCATTTGTTGTAATACTATATGCTTGTGGTATTATCAATCCTGCATCACCGTCATTAAAGCCATCACTAAAGCATTCATCCATATCATAGTTAAACGGATTGAATGACGGGCACCAGCCAGCATTACCATCAGATTCATAATCAACTGTTTCACCAAAATATGCTTCTTTATTTCCGGAATGACGAATAAAACTATTAGCAGGACCAACATTAACACATGTAGGGAAATTCCCTATGGTGGAAGGTAAATAAGCCAGTGAATTTTCCGGAGCATCGCCAAAATCATACTGTCCACAGGGTTCTCCTTCTATATACAGAACATAGTCTTCCACTTCGCCATTTGGCCAGTACCCATCAAAACTAATTGGTAAATTGTCAGTTCTGAATCTAAACCTAGCGTATGTCCTGCCCATAGCTGCATCGCAGGGGACATCAAAAACAATTTCGTTAATTCCCTGATACAATGGATGTGTAACAAGAACATGTTCATTAGGATCAGCCCAGCTACAATTTATATTAAAATCAATCCACACATCAAGATAACCATCGGTTGAAGCCGTAACTAAAGCAGCTACCGTTTGTCCCGGGCTTATTACTGTTGGAAGTATAACACCATCTTCATCATCGCCAAGAGATGGGAACAATATATCATTATCATCACCGGTAGCACTAATATTAGGTTGCCCATCAGGTTCAGGGTCAACCATGTTGCCAAGATATACACCCTGTACAATCTGATGCCGTGCTCCATTATTTATCAATAATGTCGGATAACAACCATTCTGCCTCCGGTCAGGAGCATCGCCAAAATCAAGACCCTCCGGATCAACGCATTCCACAGTAATACAAAATACTCCGGCGGTATCAACACAACCAAAAATATTTTGAACCACCACTATTAATTCATGCTCCCCTGATACACTACTCACAAATGGTATAGTCTGACCCGTTCCCACCAGCGAATTATTCTGATCATACCATTCAATCAATGGATAATTGGACGGATATGTATTATTCCATGATTGCAAGTTCAGTGGTAACGGCACAAACATGTTCAATGTGTCATTGCATTGAATGGTTTTGCAACCTAAAGGAAAATGACTCACATCAGGTTTTGGAAATATGACCCCGGCAATGCCATAAGCGGAACAACCTGTTATTTTATCAGTAATAGTCAAACTGTAAGAACCTGCAGCTGAAGCAGTAATAATAGGCGTACTGGCTCCGGTACTCCACATATAATCATACTTTGAGGGATCATTCGGGGTAGGAACAAATGTCAACAAACTGCCTTCACAAGCACTTTGCCAGTTGAAATTCAAAGGTGGAATTTCATAAAATGTAACACAAACTGTATCATAATTAGAACAACCTGTAGTAATATCAGTAACTTCAAGCACAAACTGATGCTGATAAGGCAATACTACTGGTAATATTATAGTTGCCAGAGTATTATAAGCAAGATTACTGTTATTTGCACTAAATGTTGCACCTCCCGGAACATCAGACCATGAATATGAATAGTCTGTATCATAAAATGCAGATAGATTCAACTGTATCCAACTTCCTGGATATGAACAATGAGTCCGTTGAGTTTTTATTTTTGCTTTTGGCAACCCGTGCATATAAATATAAATGTCGTTCGATTTATCAGAACATCCAAAATTATTTGTTGCCAGCACATAATATTCACCATGTTGTTTTGCATAATAGTCTGAACTTACAGCTCCCGGAATCAAAATACCATCTCTGAACCATTGATAACCCGACATTCCTGAACATGCTTTTATCAATACTGAATCACCAGGACAAAATATGGTATCAGTAGCATTGATTACACATGACGGTAAAGGATTTACAATAACCTGTTTAACCACAGTAAGAGAGCATAAATTGGGAAAGGTTCCTACAAGAGTAACATTATAAATTCCCGGAGCACTGTACGAATGTTCGGTATATTTTGTAAATGATGTAGAACCATCACCAAAATCCCAGGTAAAGTCAAAACCTGTATAAGAAGGAATAGCTGTAAAGCTTACAGGTTGATCCACGCACGCCGGATTAGGGCTGAATGTAAAATCAAGTGTACATGGTGGAAGTGTTGGTAGTTGACCTCCCGGACAATTATCAATAAGAACATGTATTGTTTTTGTTACTTCACAAACCCCGGTGGACACAACCACTGAGAAAGTATGAAGAGCCGGAGATGGTGGCAGTGTAGTAATCAGATAATTGGATGAATTAGCAAATGGAATTGGATTACCATTATGATACCATTGGTATCCGGGATACCCTGAAGTAATGCTCAGAAGAAGATTATTTGGCACATCCGGCAGGCAATAAGCAGTTGGTCCGTTAGCAATGATAGGAGATACCAAAGGAGGATTGACTATAGTTACAGGCATGGTATCATTGCCGGCGCATGAACTCACAATTATATTTGCAGTAGCAGGAGTACCGTGCCATCTTAATGTTACCTGATCGCCACCCTGCCCGCTGAGTATTGTTCCTCTGTTAGGTGGTGAAACTGACCATTGAAATCCTCCCGGAGGAACCGGAAGTGCAGTATTATATGTTTCAATTCCATCAACACATACAGTGCCAGTTCCTGAGATAATCGGCTGAGGATATGGATTTACCGTTAGTGATTGTATTGATGAATTACAATATCTACCAGGAGTAAGTTCAACTTGCTGGTAAACATTAATAGTCCATGGACCTGCTCCTGTTAATTCAATGATAGCCTGATCCCCATCTTCACCTAAAACGGAATGTATGGTTCCGGTACCCGGAGATACTGACCATATAAACGAACCTTCATCCACATTTGAAGTAACACTAAAAGTAAAGTTTTTATTAGAACAGGCAAATGTCGGGCCTGAAATGGCAGATAAAACAGGTTTTGCCACGACTTCAACAACCTTATAGGCAGTATCGTTGCAAAAAGAACCGGGAGCAGAATTTACGGCTTTTAAAACATAGGTTCCGGGAGTAGTCCAGGTTACCTGGCATGGATTAAGAATACCTGCCTGGACTATTGCACCTGCAGGAGAAACCGACCATAGAGCCATGCTATTAGCTCCATATAGTTCCGTATCATTTTCACACACAATATCAGCCCCATAAATTATATCAAAAGATGGTAAAACAACCACATTAATAACGCTAAGACCCGAACATCCGGAAAGAGGATTATTATATGAACAACTAATAGTAAAATATCCTGGTGAATTAAAGGTCACGTTTATATTAGAAACATTCTGATCAAAATCTCCTACAGTATATGCTCCACCCGTAACCGTCCAGTTATAATAAGTTCCCGGAAGGTGAGGCAATGAGAAATTGCCGGAAGCACCAACACATAAAAAGCCAGGTCCGTTAACAGGCATATTTGGATAAAGAACCGGAACCTGTAAGGTTGTTATCGCCGGACATGGTGATACTCCACAATTTGGGGTCTCTAAAGTAACTGTTGTTGGAATATTGTTGATCTGATCCCATATTACCTGAATGCACATGGATCCTTGTCCTGAAATTATGGTTCCGCCCGTTACACTCCATATATATGAAGAACATGTATCAGGAGTACAAAACTTCTGAACCTCGTTAGGGCATACTGTCCCAAAACAACAATCTGTAGCAATTCTAGGCCCCTTTCCGGTTAAAACTACAATTGTTTTCGAGATGGTATCACTACAGCCACAAGCACTTTTTTCATCTGCATTATCACTCCCACCACCAAAATCAGTAACAGTTAATAAAACAGTATAAATCCCAGGGACTGAATAACTATGAAATGCGTTAAAACCGTCTGAGGTATTGCCATCGCCAAACTGCCAATGGCTTATAGCTCCACCACTTGAAATATTTGTGAAATACACCGGTGTATCTGTACAAACTGTATCAGCCGAGGTAATAAAACCAGATTTTGGCTTATCAATAAGACAAATCTGAACCAATAACGAATCAACACATCCGTTAATTCCGGATATAACAACTTTGATGAAACCTGATGAACCTGATCCCCATTTCACAATAGCCGGGTTCCCGGGATTAGCACTGATCATATTACCCCCAACTATAGTCCATGAATAGGTGTAAACAGGATCATTCGGATAAACAGTGTAAACATGTGTGCTCTCTTTGCAGGCTGCAAATATATCTTTTGTAATGTTGCCAAGGTTTCCCCCTTCTTTCTCACAAGCACCCTCAGGTGCGCATATCTCGACTGCATCCTTTATTTTGAACTCCGGACAACAGGTTTGAGCTGTCGAACTAATTGGAATAACACCCGATAATATGACTGCCATACAAACTACAGCCTTTTTAGCAAAACTGATAAAAAAAATAGTATTTTTTATTTGTGATAACAACTCACCAAGGGTAGAACTAACTCTCATAATTTTGTCTCCTTTTTATTTTGTTGGTTATCTGGTTCAGGCTTTAAAATCTTGAGCAAAATTAGATCATACTTCTACCGCTATCAAATTAAACAAAGGAATATAATACCTATATTCAGAGGAAACATTACCTGTTTTTTGAGGAAATTTTTCCTGTAAAAACAGGAGAAAATACAGGGCTAGAATATTTTGAGATAAAATAGTATATTTGATTTATGATAAAATGCTAAAACACATATATATTCCACCTACATATCTGCTTTTACAACTTTATCTACTTTTGCATACTAATCATTTTAAGCTCTGACTTTTATCTACCCATTATTATATTAACTATTTCAACTGCGTCAAGCACATCTATTATATTATCTCCTGTAACATCAGCATTTTCAACACAAAATGGATTTGGGTTTTGTTGCAATATATAATTTACTATTGTAACACCATCAAGTATATTAATTATACCATCACAGTTTACATCGCCCAAGGTTGGATAACTCAAGTTTCCTATAAAAACATTATCTATAAAAACATTATCACCTTCACTATAAGTTTTATCATAAATGCGACAGCATGATTGAAGTGTTACTGTAAAAGTCGTGCCTTTGAATTCTGAAAGATTGAATATTTTTCTTGAAAACGGCTCTGTGTTTGCAGTTGGATTGAAATCCATAACACCATCAATATCAGCAACCTGAATAGTGTCATTAATAAGAACCCTCAACCAGGAGAATTTTTGACCTAAACTATAGGTTTGGCGTAGGTCAAACGCTAAAAATACTTCTGACATATTAGTAGCGTCAACTTTACATATTTCAGCAAAGCCATGAAAATCAACGTTTGTATTCCATGCCTGCTGTGGTGTTGTTCCTGTAGGTGTGCCTGTCCATTCTGTGAATACTACTCCGCCGGTAAAATGTAATCCAAAATTACTTTCGTTTGCCGAACGATTATCAACTTTTACAAATGCTTTTGAGTTTGAGGAAAGAATGAAATTATCTGATTCTCCGGTTTCAAAATCATCTTCAAGCGGGAGATTTCTTCCGTCAATGGCAAAATAATCTTCAAATACCTTAGTGGTAGTGCCATTGGCGTTAACTACGGTAACATTAACGCTGTAAACACCGGGAGCAGTGAAAATAATTTCAGGATGCTGACTTGCCGAAGTAGTTCCGTTAATGAACGTGTATGTGGATGGTGTAAAACTCCATTGCCAGCTTATCGGGTTATAAAGAGTATTATCTTCAATTATAATAGGGTCATAAATACAACCTGTTGTTAAGCTGGCTTCAAATTGTGGATATGGAGCAGGATTATCTGTTACCACAATATAACTTTGTCTTGTAATAGTTTCATTTCCATAAGCGTTCTGAGCATTTAAAGTAACATCATATGTGCCGGGTGAGTAATAGGTGATACCTGTGGGATCTTTAACAGTTGAAGTAGCAGGCACACCTCCGCCGAATGTCCAGTTCCATGAATCGGGAATTCCTTTTGTGAGATCGGTGAAATTAATTGACTGCCCAGGTTGAATAATAGATACGGGAGTGCTGAAAGCAGGTTGTGGTGAATAAGGAACAGCTTTAACAGCTTCATATGCATCAATTCTACCTGCACCTAACTGTCCTGCCCATTGTGGATTCAAAGCGTCAATATTTACGCAAGTTGCCTGCATAACGCTTTTAAGATCATCTGGTGTAAGGTCAGGATTAATTGATTTCATCAACCCGGCAAGCCCTGCTGCAATCGGAGTAGCCATGGATGTACCAGCACCTGGGTCGTAATATCCCAATGATGAATTATAAATAACTGAGCTTAAAATTCCCATAGGACCGGGTGAAGCATAACCGCCAGGAGCACACAATGAAACGTAGGTACCCCAGTTTGAAAAATCTGATTTAACATCATTATCGTTGGTTGAAGCAACTGCAATTACATTATTATATCCGGCTGGATAAAAGACATTATTATTTGACTCATTCATAGCAGCAGCAAAAAACACTACTCCCATTGAATGCCCAGTATTGATCAGGTTCTGAAAAGTCTGAGTGTATATTGTATAACCAAAAGACATACTAATTATATCAGCACCATTATTAATTGCCCAATTAATACCCTGAAGGTGATGTGTAATATTATTCCAATGGCCATGAGCTACTTTGACGCCAATAATACTTGTATTATACCCAATTGCAGCAATTCCAATATGATTGTTTGTTTCGCCTGCTGCAAGTCCTGCACAATGAGTTCCATGCGACCAGCCGACCGGATCACCACTTGCAGGAGGATTGGAATTTTGAACATTGTTGACAGCATCATATTGTAAAACTACTTTATTAACCAAATCAGGATGATCAGCCCAAACAGCATTATCAACAATGGCAATCTTAATTTCAGGATCACCTTTTGTAATTTCCCATGCCTGTTCTGCATTTATAACATCAAGATGCCATTTCCATTTATACGGTCCGTAAACAAGATTGTAAAGACTGTCGTTAGGCTTGAAGCTGGGATAGTAGCAAGGTACTTTTTCAGCATAATCAATTTCAGGTTTTGCTTCAAGTTCTGAGATTATTTTATCTAGCGCTTTATGGTCAGCAAAAGTTAAAAGAAAGGTTCTTAACAATTTTATATCATTATTGATATCAAGGGGTCTGCTAACGCTGATAAGTTCATATTTATTAAAAATATCGGCAAAATAACCAGCATCTTCTTTTTTTACTGTATAATCATGTGCAACAATTATTCTCGGATCATAATAATCATGAAATTTTACAAATAACTGTCCATCAACAAAGTTCTTTTCGACGTTTTGAGCATAAATAACTAAACCATTATGTAAGCAAATCATTATAAAAATATTAATTAACTTACTGATTAGATTGTTTACATTTTTCATTTTTAAAGGATTTTGGTAATTTATTATTTTGTTGTTATCATAATACCTAAATAGCTAAATTGAATAGGTTTTGACTTTATAGAAAATACATTTATCACTATAAAATATTAAATAATATCTTCAGAAGGATAGAAATTATATTTTATCCAATAAATAATCTTTATTATAATAGCATTAAAGTTATATTATTTCCAACAGATTATTTTTCTTCCAAATATTTGATTATTAATAATTATTTTGCAGAAATAAATTCCGGGTAATATATCATCTGATTCCACAGACAGTTGATAATCGCCGGCTGGTTCATAAGTATCTTTCAATGATAGAATCATTTTACCATGAGTGCTGAATAATGCAATATTAACCTGAGAATCAACCGGTAATGAATAAGATATTATTGTTGAGCCTGAGAAAGGATTAGGATAAACAACAGGTTTATAAATTTTTATCATTAAATTTTCATTGTAATGATATTTCATCATTGGAACTTCTATTGCATTAACGTTGGCAGCAATTACTTCACCCCAGGCGAGATTATTCAGTTTGGTTTTGAATTTCATGATGGTTATTCTTTCTGAAGGCAATGGCGAATTATCGAAACTGAAGATAATACAGCGCAAGCTGTTACCAATTTCAGCACATCTGAATTCATAGCCTCTCAGAGCAATTTCCACGTCCTTCATAGTTAATCCCTGAATATCAAATTGCAAGCCGGCTAAAGTGCCATCATTTATAATATCAATTCCATCATTATTCAAATAAATATAAGCTGTTTCTGAATTTACAATATACGAACCATGTTTGTCTCCGCCCATAATTATATTTACTATGCTAACAACATCCAGTACGTTGATAATATTATCACCGCTTACATCAGCATTTTCAAAGCAGAAAGGAGTAGGGTTCTGAAGCAGGATATAGTTAGTAATTGTAACAACATCAAGCACATTCACTATCCCATCACAATTAGCATCACCTTCATGTATTTGAATTACATATTCGTCAGCCCCGATATCAGGATTTTTACCGCCTAAAAATCGTATATCGCCATCAATATCATAAAGAGGGCAAGAATAAATAATCCCGTTTAATTCTAAATCCTTTATTCCGGCATTTCTCATTAACGAACGGCTGGTGAGGTGATATCCATCAGCCATAAAATCTGGTTCTATATTCATATTGCCGTCACCAGGCCATACTTCCGTATCTTGAATATTTGAATATCGTAATTGTATATTACTTTCAAAATAGAAGATTGACTGTCCTTCCTCAGACATATTGCCCCACACAATAGAGTTCATTAATAGTGCATCAGCCCAATATATACTTGCGCCCCCTCCTTCAACTGCGGTATTATTTATAATAGTATTGTTTATAAACAACACTTCATTACCAGAATTAAACAAAGAAATCCCCCCGCCTGATATGCTCGTATTTTCCTGAATTACATTATTTTGATAAATTCCAATTGACCTAAGTAAACCTAATCCACCTCCTAAACATAAAGAATAGCTTGTATTATTATTTATAATATTATTTTCAAACACAAAATCATATGTATTAACATCTTGAATGAACACACCAGATCCCCAGCTATAATTAAAACCAGGACCTTGGATGACATTATATGAAACAATATTATTCGAAACATTACCAATTACATTTACAATAACAAACCCTCCGCCCAAAGTCTCATAATTTGAAGTACCAAAATCGGTTTTAACAACATTGTGAGAGAATTTATTATTATGCATATAAAGCTTCAATGTTCTGGAGTAAAACATCATCAAACCTCCCCCAGCTCCACCCATAGCTCCATCAGCACTATTATCAGACAAAACATTATTTTCCATCACAAGATTACCTCCGCTAAACATGCCTGCGCCAGCAGCAACTTCGCCTATGCTTTTTACATGATTGTTTTGAATTTTATTATCTCGTAGCACTACCAATGGTATATGTGATGGAGAAGAAACTATTGAAATTCCCCCGCCATAAACCCTTTCAATAGCAAGTAAGTCATTATTAATTATATAATTATTCAACAGTTTTCCACCTGAACTTATATATATACCTCCACCAACCCAGGCATTCAAACCAGGATTATAAAGTCCTGTACCACCGGTTATTGTGAAACCACATAATACTGAAGTTGTATCTTCCTGGGTTTTAAAAACCACTACCGAGCCTATATCGGGCAATGAAGGTTGACTTCCGTCAATAATAGTATTCACAATATGATTTGTATCTCCATCTATTATAAAATGACTTGCAACCATTAAAGGGTTTTTACCCATAAAATTGAGATTCTCATAATACAAACCATCAGCAACCAATACAGTATCTCCTGGCATAGCATTACTAATAGCATCCTGAATTGTAGAATAATCTCCAGGGACATTAAGTATACCTGATAATTTAAAACCTTGATATGAAGAATCTAGAAACTCCGTATTATCATCTGAGATTGAACCTCTTTTTGCTGGAGATAAATAATCCATTCCCTGCATAACTTCAGTATTCTTTTCTTTATATCCTACAGGATAAATTATTGAATTATTTAAACTATTATCATCCAAAGGGAATGATTCTGTCTCCTTACCAGATTTGATCATAATATTATCATTGTTAGTTTTATCCATCCAACCAATATTATCATAACCAAGAAAATTCTTATTTTTCATCAAACTTTTTGCTTTAATTGAAAATCCATCATCAGGGTTGAGTTCAGGATAGTAACATGGTACTTTTTCAGCATATTCTATTTCAGGGCAGTTTTCAAGCTCTGAAATGATCTCATTTATTTCACTATAATTCTTGAATGTCAAAAGAATAATATCTAATGATTTTGCATCATTATTGTCTTCAAAAAAGCTACTAATTTTCAAAACCTCATGTTTTTCAATAATTATTGAAAAACAATCCGCATAATCTATTTTTCCAGAATAATAATCATCGTAGAACTTGACAATGATTTCACCGTCAACATAATCTTTTTCAAAGGTTTGTCCATTAACGGCGTAACCCTGCAGAACTGAGGTAAATAGTAAAACAACTATTACCTTGCGAATTAACTTGTTTAAATTTTTCATTTTTAAAGGGTTTTGGTAAATAATTAATTTGTGATTATAAAAACTATTTCAATAAGAAAGTATATTTCACATTCATGCTAAAACATGCTATTAATAAGGTCTTTACTTTCAATTTTGGTAACTGATATCATAAAATGTAGTAATACATTATGTAATGGAAAACCGCTTTATTATTTTTAACCAAATACGACCTAACCGTTGAAAAGACAACATAAGCAGTTTTTACCAATATTCCGTTCTTAATAAATTTTAGTATCATACTGTATGCTATGAATAAATGAATAAGCTCACTAAGGGTTATTCTCAAATTACACCTACCGGAATATATAAAGCAACAATATTAATCTGTTAATCTTATTCATTTATATCGAATATTTGTATTTAAGAAATCCCAAAGCTTCTATATTCTTCATATTGATAACTCCTGATTTATAATTTCTAATAAAATTCTTTAATACGAATACTCACTGGTAGTATGGCAATAGTGGAATAAGCTTATTCCTGAAGAGTTTACTATAAATTACATAGCACTATGATAAGCCTGAGATTTAAGTAGTCAAATTACGAGATATTGATTAAAGGTAAATAAGATGAATATTCACATTCTTTCTCAGTGCATTATCGGTTATCGTCAATATCGTATAGAAAATTACCTTGCAAAGGTATAATCGTTTATAACCCTAAAATAAAAAAATATTACGATATATTTCTTATTTTCAGAGGAAACATTACCTGTTTTTTGAGGAAATATTTCCTGTAAAAAGAAGAAAAAGGCAGAGCTATGATATAAGTCCGCCATTATTAAAAGCAGTTACATCATAGCTCTCTAAATATCAATAATCCAAAAAGGCTTGTATATCAAGTAATGGGCAAAACTTGAATTATTGTTTGATCAACTTTTCAATACCATAATTATTACCCTGAATTACTTTTATAAGATAGATACCAGGATTAAATTGTGTTAAATCAAATTGATATAGCTTATCAGCAGATAATTCTTCAACGATTAATTTACTGCCTAACATTGTATAAACCTCAACAATAATATTCTGACCTGCTTCATCATTTAGCAGTTCAAGGATGAAATAACCTGTTGTAGGATTAGGATAAATACGGAAGAAGTCTTTATTTTCAATTAATGACTTTTTAGATAAAATATCATTATCGTCAGATGAGATCAGGCTTTTGTTTTGTGTACAATAATCATCGGTAGTTGTAATTCTGGCCAATAATTTTCCCCCGCTCATTACCCTGGTTCCGGTAAGCATGATGATATTTTTCCCGGCTATCAATTCGGCTTCACCACCCGATTGTACAATAAACTGAGTGTTATTACCTGCTACGGTTATAGTTTGAGTTGCATCAAAACACTGAAACATTCCATTGGATATGATGATATTCTGAAGAGGAAAATTCGTTGCCACACCGGTTGTAGTAATTACCTTGATTCTGGCAGTACTTATTCCACATTCATTATTGGCAGTAACACTAAGTATTCCACTCGTATAAGCTGTTAAATCTATAGAAGTACCACTACCTGAAATACTTCCTATTCCATTATAAGTCCATGTATAACTTGTAGCTCCGCTTACAGGTGAAATATTGTAATTCTTTATGGTTCCTGCAGGAACTGATGAAGATCCGCTTATTGTTCCGGGTTGTGCAGGAATAGCTTTAACACTCACAGTAAGGCTTCTTGATATTCCAGAGCCACAGGCATTATTAGCCTTTACTGTAATATTCCCCGAATTTTGACCTACAGTTGTTGTAATTGAATTTGATGTTGAACTACCACTCCAGCCCGATGGTAAAGTCCATGTATAATTTGTAGCACCTGAAACCGGAGAAACACTGTAGGTTTGAGTTGAACCAGAACAAACAGAAGTAATACCGGAAATTGCGCCAGGTTGCGCTGGCGTTGTAATTACACTTACACCCAAATTTCTATTACTACTGCTTCCGCAATTATTGTTAGCCCGAACCGATATAGTACCACCACTTGTACCTACGGTAACTGTGATCGAATTTGATGTTGAACTACCACTCCAACCCGATGGTAAAGTCCATGTATAACTTGTAGCACCTGAAACCGAAGAAATACTATAGGTTTGAGTTGAACCGGAACAAACAGAAGTACTGCCTGAAATTGCCCCAGGTTGCGCTGGTGCTGTAATTACACTTACACTCAAATTCCTATTGCTACTGCTTCCGCAATTATTGTTAGCCCGAACTGATATAGTGCCACCACTTGTACCTGCGGTAACGGTAATCGAATTTGAAGTTGAACTACCACTCCAACTCGATGGTAAAGTCCATGTATAGCTTGTAGCACCTGAAACCGGAGAAACACTGTAGGTTTGAGTTGAACCGGAACAAACAGAAGTACTGCCTGAAATTGCCCCCGGCAGCGCTGGTGCTGTAATTACACTTACACTCAAATTCCTATTGCTACTGCTTCCGCAATTATTGTTAGCCCGAACCGATATAGTGCCACCACTTGCACCTGCGGTAACGGTAATCGAATTTGATATTGAACTACCACTCCAACCCGTTGGTAAAGTCCATGTATAACTTGTAGCACCTATAACAGGCGAAACACTATAATTATATATTGATCCTTGACAAACATTGGATTGTCCTGAAATTAATCCTGGTTGAGAAGGTTCTAAACAATAATTATAAGAAAGTGAAAAACTACCATAATTAGAGCCCCATCCTTTCACTTTTAAATATGCATATCCTGTATAATTTGCAATCCACTCAATTTTACTCCTGTAATTTTCACAACCATCATCATTAAAAGCTATTTGATTACAACTTCCGTTATAAAGAAATAATTGTGTGTCAAAGTTTGCAGTCGCTCCATCACCACAACCGGTTTTAAAGGTATATTTTCTGCCGTTTGTTACACTTATTCTATACATTTTACATCCTTGAGCAACAATACTAGATGAGGTTGTAATCCATGATGTACCCGGATTTAAGGAAAAATCATAATTAGGGCATTCCTTACATATTTCTACTCCTGTACCTGAGAGGCTAATAGTTCTGGGGCTGGCAATATTATCCGCATTGTGCGGAATATTAAGAGTTGCTGTTTTTGATCCGGCAGAAGTAGGCGAAAATCTGACTTTGAAACTACCCGAAGTACCGGGTGGGAGATATAATGATGTTGCTCCAACAATTGAAAATTGATTAGCGTTTGATCCGCTAATTGATATTGATCCGGCTTCAAGATTAAGATAATTAGGACGGCTTCCGGTATTAGTCACTGTTACAGTCAAATCAGTTGATGAACCAACATTACGTGTACCGAACCCAAGTGTTGTTGACGGATTGGTTGACATAGCAACGCTTGCACCTCCATTATTGAGCCAATATTGAAGATTATTATTGCTATATGATGCATTGAAGCGACCCCACATATTATTATACGAACTATAATCACATTCATCCCAGTTATCTGGATGACAGACTCCATAAAGCTGACCAACAACTCTGCCATCAGCGTTAGCAATTACTCCACCTGAACTACCTCCTGAAGATTGTCCGCCAAGAGTTACTGTATAATGATAGTTTGTAGTACTAAACCCAGCACAGGAATACGATGGTGATGTTTTGTTGGTATGTCTGGAATATTGCTGAAGCATACCTCCAGGATGATGGACTGAATGTAATACAGCATTATTAGCTACACTGTTTGTTGTCCAACCTAAATAAAGATTTCCTCCCTTTTCTTTTAAAAGAACCAATGTAAAGTCGGTCTGACTATTAGTTGCAATAAGGTTGGCACCATTAACAATTATATAATTGGGATTTGTTATACCACTATTACAAGATGTTGACCAGTAATAAAATCGGGCTTGAAGTCCTGAAGCAGAAGCCTGAGTATTAAAACAGTGATTTGCTGTGAGCAAAAATGGCTGAAAATCTTTGGCTCTCAAATCATTTAACTGACCGCCGGAACATATATAATATCCGCCGCCAACAGGAAATGTAAGCTGTGCAGCTGCTCTGCGCAGATTATCAATGTGCGTATAACTATTAGCATAAGGACAATTAGCATCCTGATAGCATGATCTTGTATATTCTTCAGGTATATAAATATTATCTACATGAATTATTTTTGTTATTGAAAAATAAAGATCCTCTTCAAAACATTCTGAAGGAATAACTACCTGAATAATAACATAATCCGCAAAAGTTGATCTGGTATAAAAACCATACTCATCAAGTTCACCTGTCAACTCAATCTGATTAAAAGCAAAATCATCCTTACTGAATAAATTTACTTTAACTCCGTGCGGGAAATTGCCTTCTGAGAAAAATATCCTAATCTCATCAGCCTTTTCTGACTTAATATAAGTTGAAAACACCAGGATTTCATCATTTATTCTCGAAAGTCTTCCTCCTGACGTACTTATTTCTCCATTTAATGGAATTTCTATATTCCTTAAATTGAAGACAATTGGTTGCTTTAAATCGCGAATAACACCGATTGCCGGCGGGTCAACTTCTGATTCAATAAAAGCTCTTTCCTCGTTTGATAAAGTATCAAGTAAATGCATCTCATTTTTATCAAATCCTCTTTGTAATGTATGGTATTCTGGCGTTTCTCTAATAATCTCGCCAAAAGCAGAAAAGTAACGTTCAGCATCAACAGAAACTGGTTCATCATTCTGACAAAATGCAGTTTTAGTATTGAAAAACAAAATAGTGATAATACTAAAGAGAAGCAACATAAGATTAGTAGTCCTTTTGTCCATAGCTTTTAATTTTTAAATTTATAGTATGGCAAAGATAAAACTGCTCCCCCCTTTTAGTATATTAAAATATCAGATATGTTTCCTGTTTTTTGAGGAAATATTTCCTGTTAAAACAGGAAAAAATACAGCGCAATGATATTAGCCTGCTTTAAAAGCAGTGATATCACAGCTCTGCTGATTTCAATAATCTTAAAAGGGCTTATTCTTCAGGCTACCGGCAGAACCATGGTTATTGTCTGATCAGCTTTTCAACACCATAACTATTGCCCTGAATTACTTTTATCAGATAGATACCAGGATTAAATTGTGTTAAGTCAAATTGATAAAGCTTATCAGCAGATAATTCTTCAACTATTAATTTACTGCCTAACATTGTATAAACCTCAACAATAATATTCTGACCCGCTTCATCATTTAGCAGTTCAAGAATAAAGTTTCCTGTTGTAGGATTAGGATAAATACGGAAGAAGTCTTTATTTTCAATTAATGACTTTTTAGATAAAATATCATTATCGTCAGATGAGATCAGGCTTTTGTTTTGTGTACAATAATCATCGGTAGTTGTAATTCTGGCCAATAATTTTCCCCCGCTCATCACCCTGGTTCCGGTAAGCATGATGATATTTTTCCCGGCTATCAATTCGGCTTCACCACCCGATTGTACAATAAACTGAGTGTTATTACCTGCTACGGTTATAGTTTGAGTTGCATCAAAACACTGAAACATTCCATTGGATATGATGATATTCTGAAGAGGAAAATTCGTTGCCACACCGGTTGTAGTAATTACCTTGATTCTGGCAGTACTTGTTCCACATTCATTTTTAGCAGCTACATTAAGTGTACCGCTTGTATAAGCAGTTAAGTTTACATAGGTGCCACTGCCTGAAATACTACCTATTCCATTATAAGACCAGATATAGCTTGTAGCTCCCGTTACCGGTGAAATACTGTATGTCTTCGTAGTTCCAGCAGGAACTGATGAAGATCCACTTATTGTTCCGGGTTGTGCCGGAATAGCTTTAACACTCACAGTAAGGCTTCTTGATATTCCAGAGCCACAGGCATTATTAGCCTTTACTGTAATATTCCCTGAATTTTGACCTACAGTTGTTGTAATTGAATTTGATGTTGAACTACCACTCCAACCCGATGGTAAAGTCCATGTATAGCTTGTAGCACCTGAAACCGGAGAAACACTGTAGGTTTGAGTTGAACCGGAACAAACAGAAGTAATACCGGAAATTGCCCCAGGTTGCGCTGGCGTTGTAATTACACTTACACTCAAATTTCTCTTGATACTGCTTCCGCAATTATTGTTTGCCTGTGCCGATATAGTGCCACTATTTGCACCTACGGTAACTGTGATCGAATTTGATGTTGAATTACCACTCCAACCCAATGGTAAAGTCCATGTATAACTTGTAGCACCTGAAACAGGAGATATGCTGTAAGTTTGGGTTGAGCCGGCACAAACAGATGTATTGCCCGAAATGATTCCGGGCTGTGCCGGAGCAGAACTACAATAATTATATGCCAAAGTATAACTTCCTGAATAATGACTCCATCCCTTTACCCTTAAATAAGCATATCCGGTATAGTTGGCAGTCCATTCAATTTTACTTCTGTAACTTTCGCAACCATCATCGTTAAATGCTACCTGCGTGCAGGTATTATTAAACAAGTATAATTGTGTATCATAACTTGCTGTTGCACCATCGCCGCAACCGGTTTTAAAAGTATATTTATTTCCGTTATAAGCCCAAAAACGATATATTTTACATCCATTCATCGAATGAGATGACGAATGGGTTTGCCATGATGTTTGAGGAGTTAATGAAAAATCATAATCCGGGCAATTCTTACAAATCTCAGTTCCTGAACCTGTAATACTTATTGTTTTTGGACTACTCATATTATCAGCATTATGTGGAATATTAAGAGTTACAGTTTTGGGTCCTGAAGAAGTTGGGTTAAATCTGATTATAAAACTGCCTGATGCTCCAGGAGGCAAATAAAATGATTTTTCTCCAACAATTGTAAACATGTTTGCATCGGTTCCGGTAATAGATATTGTTCCGGCCTCAAGATTAAGATAATTAGGGCGTATTCCGCTATTTGTCACCGTTATGGTCATATCAGTTAGTGAACCAACAGGTCGTGAACCAAAATCAAAATTTGATGACGAATTTACTGACATAGCAACGCTTGCACCTCCATTATTGAGCCAATATTGAAGATTATTATTACTATATGATACATTGAAGCGACCCCACATATTATTATACGAACTATAATCACATTCATCCCAGTTATCTGGATGACAGACTCCATAAAGCTGACCAACAACTCTGCCATCAGCATTAGCAATCACTCCACCAGAACTACCTCCGGAGGTTTGTCCCCCAAGAGTTACTGTATAATGATAGTTTGTAGTACTAAACCCAGCACAGGAATACGATGGTGATGTTTTGTTGGTATGTCTGGAATATTTCTGAAGCATACCTCCAGGATGATGGACTGAATGTAACACACCATTATTAGCTACATTAGTTATTGTCCAGCCTAAATAATAATTTCCACCCTTTTCTTTTAAAAGAACCAATGTAAAGTCTGACTGACTATTAGTTGCAATAAGGTTGGCACCATTAATAATTATGTGATCTGGATTTGTTATACCACTATTACAAGATGTAGACCAGTAATAAAATCTGGCTTCAAGTCCTGCCGCTGAAGCCTGAGTATCAAAACAATGATTTGCTGTAAGCAGAAATGGCTGAAAGTCTTTGGTTCTCGAATCATTTAATTGTCCACCAGAGCATATATAATATCCATAGCCTACTGGAAAAGTAAGTTGCGCTGTGGCTCGTCGTAGATTATTAGTGTAGATATATTCGTTAGCAAAAGAACAATTAGCATCCTCATAGCAAGACCTTATAAATTCTTCAGGTATGTAAATCCTATCTATATGAATGACTTTTGTTATTGAAAAATAGAAATCCTGTTCAAAACATTCTTTTGGAATAACTACCTGAAGAATAACATAATCAGCAAAAGTTGTTCTGGTATAAAAACCATACTCATCAAGTTTGCCTGTCAACTCAAACTGATTAAAAGCAAAATCATCCTTACTGAATAAATTTACTTTAACTCCGTACGGGAAATTGCCTTCTGAGAAAAAAATCCTGATCTCATCAGCCTTTTCTGACTTAATATAAGTTGAAAACACCAGGATTTCATCACTTATTCTCGAAAGTCTTCCTCCTGAAGTGCTTATTTCTCCATTTAATGGAATTTCTATATTCCTTAAATTGAAGACAATTGGTTGCTTTAAATCGCGAATAACCCCTATAGCCGGTGGGTTAACTTCAGATTCAATAAAAGCTCTTTCATCGTTTGATAAAATATCAAGCAAATGCATCTCATTTTTATCAAATCCTCTTTGTAATGTATGGTATTCTGGTGTTTCTCTAATAATCTCACCAAAAGCAGAAAAGTAACGTTCACCATCAATAGAAACGAGTTCATCATTCTGGCAAAATGCAGTTTTAATGTTAAAAAACAGAGTAGAAATAACCCCTATGAAAATCAAAATAGAATTGGAAAATCTTTTCTTCATAGTTTTTAATTTCAAATTTGTCATGCCGGCAAAAATAGTGTTATTAAGCCTTACAGGCATATTAATATCTTAACTTTTTTTTGTTTTTAATTTAAATTTATCTTGCAAAACAAGAAAAAACATCAGGATATAGGAAAGCTCAAACTAACACAATTGCAATCCTTTTGTCAAACCAAAAATGAATTTTGGATATATATACTGATAAACAGAGGATTGTAATCCATATGAGAGAAACAGGGAATTACTCCAGAATTATAAATCTTTCATCTAAAGAAGGTTTCAGAGAACGGTTAAGAAGATCATATCTGAAATATAATATCCTGTCATCACCGTTGGGAATATTCCGTTCAATATAGCGGTTCATAAAATAGTCAAAAATATAACCGGAATAACGATTACCCGCAGCATATGCCATTGTGTAAATATCGTTAATATCAATTGAATCAATATTGTATGTATAAGCCATTCTGCCGGTAAAAGGGAAATAACGTAGTCTTCCTTCAAAATAATCATTCATATACAAATCGCTATAAACCAGCGACTTGTCAGGATTATTCTCAGTTACTGCGGAAATTTCAAACCAGGAGCTAAGTACGATCTTATTTAAGTAAATATCGCCAACATATTCATATTCAGGATCGTACTCAGGATCGAATACACGCTCAACTGTTTCCTCCATCATCAATTGAGCCACATTTAATAGATATTTATCACCCGATGCGTTAAGAAAAACATCGGTATCCGGTTCAAGATAAACATTAAGTTTTCTTTTCCTTAACCCGTTTATTAGTTCATTCATATAGGTTTCAAGGAAAACTGAATCAGAAACATACTGTACAAATAAGCTCCGATAAAACAAAACGGAATCAATTGTAGCCTCATCCATCCAGCTTTCTCCAGCAACTTCATAAGTTTTGAGGTTATATTTATAAACAAAATTGGCAGGTATTAAAAGAACAGAAGTATTTTGCCTGATTTCAACAAACTGTTTGGCAAGTTTCCTTTCTACAGTACATCCAGACAGAAAAATAAGACCGGAGAAAGAAAAGCAAAATATTTTTAATATAATTTTAGTTATTCCCTTCATTCTCAATTTGTTTAAGCAATTGCTCTCCAAAATTTCTGCCGTAAGCAAACGCTTTTTCTAGTTCTTGTTGGTGAGGTGTAAATTTATTGAAAAGCGATTCTCCTATATATTTTAATTTTAGGTTTTCAATAGCAGCTGTAATGATCTTTTCTCCTTCCCCACTCCATCCATACGAGCCAAAAGCTCCAGCAAGTTTTCCCTTATCTCTTAAAGGATTGATCAATGCAAAAACCTGATATATCTGAAGTAAGATATTCTGGTTAATAACCGGGCTTCCCAATATTAAACCGTTACTTCGTTCAATCTGTGCTCCTATTTCATCAAGCGATTTCATTTCTATATCGCAAACTCTTACTTCAATATCGCCAGCAGAGCGAATTCCTTTTGCAATTTCACCAGCAAGCATACCTGTATTCTTATAAGCTGAAACATAAGCTATAAAAACACGGTTTTTCTGAGGCAGGGCGAGGTATTCGCTGGCATATTTTTCTGACAGATCAACGTATTTCTTCCAGTTACTGCGCAAAATAGGTCCGTGACCCGGACAAATAATACTAATAGGTAAAGGACGAATCTTTTCAATTGCTTTCAACATAAACTTGCTGAAAGGCTTCAGTATAACTTCAAAGTAATATTTAAAGGCATCATCCCAGTTGCCAACCAAATCATCGAACATACCTTCATGTGCATAATGAGCACCAAATGAATCGCAGCTAAACAAAACCTTTTCCTGTTCAAGCCATGTATACATGGAATCAGGCCAATGGAGATTAGGAGCCCCAATAAATCTGAAAGTATTCTTTCCTGTATTTAAAGTATCACCATCCTTTACAATTCTGTGTGGAAACGGCGATCCAAGAAACTCATTCAGATAACGAACAGCATTACCAGTGCAAATGACGGTTGCATCTGGTGCAATAGCCAAAAGATTTTTAAGACTTCCTGAATGGTCAGGTTCTGTATGGTTTAGAATTATATATTTAATTTTTGACGGATCAACTAAACTACGGATTTTGGTTTCGTATACAGGCCAAAAATTCTCCTTAACAGTCTCTATAATAGTAACTTCCGAATCGTTTACCAGATATGAATTGTAAGTAGTTCCATATTTGGTCTCCATAACAACATCAAAAGTTACAAGATCTGGGTCAAGTGCCCCAATCCATTTCACACTATCAGTGATGTCAAGAATCTTTGTGTTATCCATTTTAAAAATATTTTGTTAATTAAAAATCAAGTGTCATCTGCCGATTATCACCTTTTGGTCTGGGTGGAGTTAGCGATATATCGTCATCAATTTTCTTTTTTACTTTCTCCTGCTTAGCCCCTGTTCCTTCTTTGATCACACCTTTTCGCGCTTTCTCTTTTTTTCTTTGCTTTGGTTTTGCTTTAATATCGGGGACTTCTTCAGTATCGTCCGGTTTTATTTCATTAGCTTTTACTACAGGTTCTTCCTTGAGTTCATCCTTAATTTCTTCATTTATACCAGCATCAGCCTGCTCATGTTTTCCTGAAGCCAAAATCTCACCAGGCTCTTTATCCAGAGATTCATTGTTTTCAATTTCAGGCTTGTCCAAAGATTGTTTCGTTTCATTCTGTCCGACAGCAAAACCAAGCTTTTTTATCTTATACTTCGATATCCTTTTTCCCATTGCCCTCACACCCATAACTGCAACAAAATCAGCTGCATTAATTATATCATCTTCTAGCGATTTTTTATTTTGTCGGGTATCATACTCTACTTTAATAAGTGGATTCGTGTCAAAACTGAAGTCTACAATACGGGATTCTTCTTCAGGAATAAACCATATTTTTCTATCAGAAAGTTCGGGACTAAAACGTTTCAGGTAATAATCCTGTTTATTTCCATTAAAATAAATCACGGTCAGTATTTTTCCTGGTTCATATTTTTCAATATGAGCCAGGTCTTCCTCCACATGAAGTGAAAGATCGTAGCCAGTGTGAAAATAAACTCCTGATGAAAGGATATGTAATAATTTATCATCACCTGAGAATTCGCCAAGATATTTACCCCTGTCGTCACTGTTCAAACGCCTTACAATATCGTCAAACCAAATGGAACGTGCAGCCAGAGTTGAAACTCCTTCTTCAGATTTCAAAATTTTACTTACCGGGTGTCGGCTGATAATATTTCCTTTTGAATTACGTCCCTTTATTGCAAGAGTACTGAAATCAAATTCATAATTTAGTTTCCTCAATTTTTTATGAGGTTTCAGGAATATCTTTACAGTCTCAGCCTCACCATTCGGATTTGCAGAAAAATACAACACTTTTGAACCTGGTTTTCCCATAGTAAGGTCATATTCTTTATCGCGCGTAATACCCATTACAGCATAACGCTTGACAAAAGCCTTACCGTTTTTACCATCTCTGTAGATCATGTTGTATATGGTACGTTCATCGTTGCGTTTAAACACATCAATATGAACAATGCCTTTCCCAATAAAGCTCTTATCAGTAACTCTGGTTACCAGAAAAGTTCCATCGTCTCTAAACACAATGATATCATCAATATTAGAGCAATCGCAAACGTATTCATCCTTTTTCAGCCCGGTACCGGCAAATCCTTCTTCACGGTTTACATATAACTTTTGAGTAGCCGCAGCCACAGCTGTAGCTTCAATAACATCAAAGTTTCTTATTTCAGTCCTGCGCTCATGCCCTTTACTGTATTTTTTCAATATTTTCCTAAAATATTCAATTGCATACTCTATAAGATTATCAAGGTTTTGCTGGATTTCAGCAAGTTCATCCTGCAATTTTTTAATTTCCTTATCAGCTTTGAATGAGTTGTATTTCGAAATCCTTTTAATTCTAATTTCAGTAAGCTTAACTATATCATCAATAGTAACTTCCCTGATTAAATCGCTTATAAAAGGTTGTAAGCCATTTTTAATTGTAGTAATAACTTCCTGCCAGGTTTCACATTCTTCTATTTGCCGATAAATACGATTTTCAATAAATATTTTTTCAAGTGAAGCAAAATGCAACTGTTCAAGTAACTCATCCTTACGGATTTGCAATTCAGTACGCAGGAGTTCGAGAGTGTTTTGAGTTGAGATTTTAAGCAACTCATCAACTGGCAAAAACTGTGGCTTGCCTTCATGAATCACACATATATTTGAAGAAATAGAAACTTCACATCCGGTAAAAGCATACAAAGCATCAATGGTCAAATCAGGAGAAATACCAGGCTGAAGATGAATTAGAATTTCAACATTCTCAGCAGTATTATCGTCAATCTTACGTATCTTTATCTTTCCCTTATCATTGGCTGCAATTATACTGTCAATCAATGCTCCGGTAGTAGTTCCAAAAGGTATTTCAGTAATTACAAGGGTTTTCTTATCAAATTTATTTATTCTGGCACGAACCCTTACTCTACCTCCTCGAAGTCCTTTATTGTATTTTGAAAAATCAGCAAGTCCTCCTGTAGGAAAATCGGGAAGTATCTCAAATTCCTTGTTTTGAAGTATCTTTATTGAAGCCTCAATTAATTCAATGAAATTATTGGGTAAGATCTTTGATGCAAGCCCAACGGCTATTCCTTCCACACCACTTGCCAGCAGCAATGGAAATTTAACTGGTAATACCACAGGCTCTTGATTTCTGCCATCATATGAAAGTTTCCATTTAGTGTTTTTAGAATTAAAAACAACTTCAAGTGCAAATTTCGAAAGTCTTGCCTCAATATATCGCGGAGCAGCAGCACTATCTCCTGTCAACACATTACCCCAGTTTCCCTGAGTATCAATAAGCAGGTCTTTTTGTCCCATCTGAACCAGAGCATCACCAATTGAAGCATCGCCATGGGGATGATACTTCATAGTATGCCCGATAATATTGGCTACCTTATTATATCGTCCGTCTTCAAGTTCATACATTGAATGTAAAAGGCGGCGTTGCACAGGTTTCAAGCCATCAAGCAATTCAGGAACAGCACGCTCAAGTATGACGTAGGTGGCATAATCGAGGAACCAATTCTCATACATACCCGTTAAAGGTGTAATACGATGCAACGCATGATGCTGATCCGCAAACTGATCAGGTTCATTAATATCTTCAGGTATATATGACAAGTTCTCTTCCATTATTTAATTCATCAGGGCAAAAATCTAAGAACTACTATCTCAGCAAGGATAAAAGCCAGTGAAGCAATTATAAAATATTTCCATAGTTGCTTTCCTCTGCTCAATTCACTAATAACTTGCCCAATAGGTCTTTCGCTTTCGCTAACTACTGCAAAGTTAATGATTCCGGAGCTTTCAGCCAAATTCTCAAGTTCTTCCTCACTTAAATAATCAGGAAGCGATTCGCGTCTGTCGTAATTAAACGAAAGTACGAGCAATGTATCAGAATCGCTGGTGAGAGTGTAATTACCAGCTTTATTAATGGCATCCAGTGCAAAAAGATGAGTATTGTAGTTCACTGTTCTATGACCCGGAATGAACCGGAACTGACCTCCGACATCAGATAACTGAAATATCTGACTATTGCCAGGATTAATATTACCAATATTAACAGATTCTCCAGCACCAATTACTGAATACAAATCCTGATGCAATGTACTTAACAAAGCCATTCTGTATAGTACTGGAACAAAAATAGCATGAACCGGAAAAGTAGTTGCCTGAATATCAAGTGGTGAAGATAAAACATATATCATTCCTTCGCCATGACGGTCGGCAATAAGAAACGGAGCTGAATTTTTGAGACTCATCAGGGTTTGAATATCTTTACGAGCCGGAAAACTTAATCCATACCTTAAATTCACCCAGGGAAGGTCAGTTTCGGATGTTACAGGAGAACGACCTGCTGACTGATTCTCAAAAACATCTTTGAATAGCGGATGCAAAAGATTGAGGTCAGATACCCTGAGCCTTGCAGTGTCAGTTTCAGCAAAGCTAATTGTATTGAGCGAACGCATCCAATTTGAATAGGATTCATTATCAATATTTTCAGCAGGAATAACAAAAACACTTCCTCCATTTTCAATAAAACGGTTCAATTCAGTAGCCAAGCCACTTGATATGCCGTTCAGCCCGTTCAATACGATCAATTCCTGGCGTTGCAGATCTGCAAAATTCAATTGTTTCAAATTAATCTCAGTATAACTGAACAATGTGTCAGAACCAAATAACGCCTGCAAATAAGGTCCCTGTTTTTGATCAAATATTCCAAGAATATTTATCTTTTCCAGTACCCTGAAGGAAATATACAAACGATCGTCGAAAGTAACGGGATAATCATTTATTTCAAAAAATCCTTCATGAATGCCGGTTTCACGAATAGTAAAAGATACCATCGTTGTTGTACTGCCACCGGGTTCAAGGTCAATAGAGGTAAGTGCCCTCTGTGAGCCATTTATAACAAGTTTAAGCGGTATTTTCTCTCTAACTACATCACTATGATTAGTTATCTTTGCATATATTTGGGCTACCTGCCCCGGTTGCTGAGCTGGTATTTCAAACCAGCATGAATCAATACTCAGATTTGAATAGTTGATTGGCTCAAGCCTCACAAAAAAATGTCGGATATTGGTATCAGGAGCAAAACCATCGAGCGTGGAGATACTACGCTGAAAATCAGAAATAAGGTAAACTGTTTTATTTGGTATTGGTTCGCGGTTTAAAACATCATATTGTCTTGATAAAACCTCAGCGATATTTTTAACAGTAGGGCTGATCTCTGTCTGATCAAGAAAGTTTCCTAATTCGTCGCCGGCAACAAGACGATGATGAATGCCCATAAAATCATTGGTAAGTAAGTTAAACTTATCAGAACGGGAGTGATTTTCAACTATGTCTCTGGCTTTGCCAAGAGCTTCATCAATAAGAAAACCCTTATGTCCCTCGGTTTCCATGCTAAATGAATTATCAATATATATTCCTACTGCTCCGCTTGCTTCAGGGAACGCACCAAGGGTTGACGGGATATATGGTTTTGCAAAAGCCAGTATCAGGAATGCAATTGCCAGAATACGAAATAACAAAGCCAGCCAGTGCCTTAATACCGACTGCCTTCGCGATTGCTGCTGTAACTGCTGAAGAAATCGCACATTTGTAAAATAGACTTTCTTATATCGCTGAAAATTAAATAAATGTATAATTATTGGGATCGAAATAGCCAACAGACCCCACAATATTAACGGATTGGTAAAAAGCATCAGATTCTATAACTCCTTATTTTTATAATCATCAAAACGGGAAAAAGCAGATAATTAGTGTAAAACAACTAATTTATAATCATTCTTTAAACTGGGAAATAAATATTATCCAAATTTTGGATGAGATCAATACCATTTAAAACACTTATTCTTTAGCGTATTATTTTCTTTCAACAATGCTATCATTCAAACATTTGAATTTTGTATTAATTATGATTTTCACTCATACGATCAATACGGAAAATCGTTTTTATGTCTTTAAGCGTTTTTAAATCATTAATTACTAGTTTTAGCTTATCAATATCCTGAACATATATCATTAAAACCGCTTCCCAAATCTCTCCGGAACTATGGATATTAAAGGATTTTATACTTATATTATGCTTTTCTGAAAACACTTTCATAATATCCAATATCAAACCTTTTCGGTCAATACCTGAAATTCTCAAACCTGCAAGAAAAGTAATTGCCTCCCTGGACCTCCATTTGGTTTTTACAATTCTATCTCCAAATTTTGAACTTAGCTGTATAGCTTCCGGGCAATTGATCCGGTGAATAATAATTCCGCCCCCGGGGTCAATAAAACCAATGATATCATCACCGGGAATAGGGCTGCAACAGTTTGAAATATTATAATTTACTGAACTCAAATCATCACTGATAAGCAAAGCTTCAGGATTACTCTTAATTTTTTCCTCTATCAGTTTTCCAAGTAATCTATGTTCAGAGCTGCGGGTTTTTATGAATGGTCGTTTCAGAAAATTTATTAATCCTCCTTTTGAATGTTCAATAAAACATTCTTTAATATCTTTTTGAGTAATATTACCGATGGCAAGCAAATAATAAAGATCAACAGTACTATTTATGCCAATGCATGCCATAAACTTATTAATGCTATGCTTTGAGAATTCAATATCAAGTGAATTGAAATACTTCTGAAGCATATCTTTTCCTTCGACAGTAAATTTCTTCTTTTCTTCCCGTAAAGCTTCTCTGATATAATTCTTAGCCCTGGTTGTTATTACCCAATCAAGCCATTTTTCCTGTGGTCTGGCTGCCTTTGAAATTATAATCTCGACCTGATCTCCATTTATCAGCTTCTTGTCTAATTCAACAAGTTTATTGTTAACTTTTGCTGCAAGACAGGAGTTGCCAATTTCAGAATGAACTGAGTATGCAAAATCAAGAACTGTAGAACCGTTAGGAAGTACTTTTTGATCTCCTTTTGGTGTAAAAACACTGATTACATTACTATTAATAATTGTGGCAAAATGACTAACAAATTCAAGTGGCGTTTGTCCATCCGGACCTGCAAAATCGTTAATACGTTGCAAATAATGATCAAGCGTTAATTTCTTATCAACAACTTCACACTCATGATCTCTCCAAAAAGCGGCACAACCTTTTTCTGCTATTTCATTCATTCTCCGCGATCTGATCTGCACTTCAACACGTCGTCTTCCGGTTTTATCAAGCACTGTTATATGTAACGCCTGATATCCATTGGCTTTAGGAGACACTATATAATCGCGCAAACGATTATGTACAGGTTTATAATAAGTGGTCAAAATGGTATATACTTTCCAGCAGCTCTCTTTTTCTTTCTCAGGTTCTGAATCAACTGCAATAACTACGGCAAAAGTATCATGAACATCCTCAATGGGGATTTTGTCATCCTTCATTCTTGACCAAATGCCCTGAATAGATTTCTTTTGTTCTGAAATAGAATATTCCAGTCCTTCTTTTGTTAATTCCCTTTTTATTGGCTTACTAAAATTTTCAACAAATTTTCTTCTATCCTTCTCTGTTTCCTCAAGTTGCTGATTTATAGTAGCATATATCGCAGGTTCAATATATTTTAACGAAAGATTGCTCAGTTCATTTCTAATTTTATACATTCCAAGTTGCAATGCAAGAGGAGCATAAATTAAATATGTTTCAGAAGCAATCTTGATTTGAGTTTTAGACGCCATATGATCAAGAGTGCGCATATTATGAAGCCGGTCAGCAAATTTTATAAGTATAACCCTTATATCCTGTAAAAATGATGTTATAACTTTTTGAAAATTAACAGCCTGTGAACTATCCATTTTAACATCCGGCAAATTTTTGATCTTTGTAAGTCCATCAATAATATGCCTTATCTGTGAACCAAAATTTTCTTCAATAAAATCCAATGAATAATTTGAATCCTCAACAACATCATGTAAGATTGCACAAACCGCTTCTGTTACTCCAAGTCCAATTTCCTTAGCCACAATATAAGCAACCTCAAGTGGATGATAAATATATGGCTCGCCACTCTTGCGACGAGCATCTAAATGAGCTTCCAATGCCACATTAAAGGCTTTTCGCAGCAGACGCTTTTCAGCATTTGATGCATTCTCTGGCAAAGCCCGAAGCAGTTTCCTGTAACGCTTATTGATCTCAATCCTTTCAAGTTCCGGATTTATTTCATACATGGGAGCAATTCTGATTTTGGTGTAAGAAATTGTTCTACAAAATTACTAATAATAATTTTTATCTTATTCATAAGTCCCAATCTCATGTGTTTTTTGATATTTATGTATTATTTCATATTTTTTGACCTTATTATTAATTAACGGCTTACACGACGTATCTTTGCAGCATTGTTATTCATTTACTTTTCTAAATTAAGCCTGAAATTTGATCTTAAACAGCCGGATCTGGTGCAGGATAAAATAAAATTTCTATTTTTGGGTGAATGATTAAGCCAAAATACATACTGCTTTTATTTCTAAGTATCTGCCTGACACCCAGAGCACAAGCTACTCACCAGCGTTCAGGCGAAATAACCTATCGTCATATTTCAGGATTAACTTATGAGTTTACAATAACTACTTATACTTTTGCTCCAAGCCCGGCTGATCGTTGGGAGCTTGAAATACTCTATGGTGATGGGGGTTCTGCTATTCTTCCCCGTGTAAACGGATCATATGGTCTGCATCCTTCAGGGAATTATGGCTTTTTGGGTGAAATCGTTGATGCTTTCGGACTGATCCGTAAGAATGTATATACAGGACAACATACATATGCGGGATCGTCAACCTATACTATATCCGTTGAAGACCCGAACCGTAATGCAGGTATAATAAATATCCCTAACTCAGTGGATGTTCCGTTTTTCGTACAATCTACACTTGTTATCAATCCCTTTCTGGGAGGCCCGAATAATTCAGTACAGCTTTTATTACCTCCAATTGATAACGCTTGTGTTGGTCACACCTTCATACATAATACAGGGGCATGGGATCCTGATGGCGATAGTTTATCATTTCAGATAGTAACATGCAGGGGTTTTAATGGTTTGCCAATACCGGGATATACCCTTCCAACAGCATCTGATTCCATATTCATTAATCCTGTAACTGGTGATCTTATATGGGAAACTCCGGTTATGCAAGGCGAATATAATATTGCAATTGAAGTAACCGAATGGAGAAACGGAGTTATGGTAGGAAAAGTAACACGCGACCTGCAGATAATAGTAGGCTCATGCGAAAACAACCCCCACCCTCCTGTTATCAATACTATAACCGACACCTGCGTTGTTGCAGGGACAACATTGCATTTCCCTGTACGTGCCACTGATGCTGACGGACACGTAATAACCCTTACCGGCGTGGGCGAACCACTTACGCTGGAATATAAACCGGCTAATTTCACCCAACCTGTTGATTCTGCCGGCAGAGTTACATCTTATTTCCTCTGGGCAGCACAATGTTCTCATGTGCGAAAGATTCCCTACGTCATGTATTTTAAAGCTCAGGATAATGGAATGCCGGTAAATCTTATTGATATTCACAAAACCACTATAACTGTTATAGGGCCTCCACCGGAGAACCTAACAGCCAATGCATCCGGGAATAACATTCTACTGAACTGGGAAAGAAGTTCTTGTACCAACATAACCGGTTATCGTATTTATCGCAAAATTGGTCAATCGGATTTCATTCCGGGTAATTGTATTACTGGTGTACCGGACTGGACTGGTTTTCAATTGATATCCGGTGCAAATCCCATTCCTGACACTCTTTTTATTGATGATGGGCAAGGTCAACCACTTATACATGGTTTGAAATATTGTTATCTGGTAACTGCCATATTCCCTGATAGTTCTGAAAGTTATGCCTCAAACCAGGCTTGTGCTTCATTAAAAAAGGACATTCCAATTATCACCCATGCCTCTGTATTAAATACCTCCGTCGTTGATGGAGCTGTTTATGTAGCCTGGAGCAAGCCAACTGAGCTGGATTTCAATCAAACGCCTGGTCCTTTCAAATATCTTATAAACCGTGAAGTTGATGGGCAGTCAATGATTGTGGATTCATTAAGTCATCTTAACGATACTGTATTCATTGATTCTGGTTTGAACACCATTCAAAATGCTTATAGTTACAAAATTGATCTTATCAACAACACACCCGGCAACCGTTTCCTTGCTGGTTCATCACTTAAAGCAACCAGCATTTTTCTTGACATCGGGGCTAACGACAAGCGTCTTGATTTATCATGGAATGTTGATGTACCATGGATAAATTCCTATTTTGTAATTTATCGTTTGAATATGGAAACCTCTCAATTTGACTCTATTGGAGTATCATATTTGAATAATTATACCGATTCGGGATTAACCAATGGGTACAACTATTGCTACAAAGTTATGAGCTCAGGTAATTACCTGATTGATGGACTGGTAAATCCTATCATTAATTACTCGCAGGAGAAATGTGCAATTCCTGTTGATTACTCTCCCCCCTGCCCTCCTGAACTTTTTGTTGAAACCGACTGCGATCTGTTAATAAACACCTTGCGCTGGACTAATACCGACAATTACTGCCCATACACTGACGACACCGATAAATATTATATCTGGTACCGTCAACAATCAATCGGCGATTTCATTTTGCTGGATTCCACACTGATAGCAACTGACACTGTTTACGATCATTATATGTCAATAGGCATAGCAGGCTGTTACGCTGTAACTGCTGTTGATTTTAACGGAAATATCAGTTCCCCATCGAATATTGTTTGTGTTTCATCTGATGCATGTCCGCTTTATAGTTTGCCAAATGTATTCACACCCAATAATGATTCCTACAACGACTACTGGGAAGCATTTCCGCATCTGGCAAGTGTTGAAAGAATCAAACTGGTAGTGGTTAACCGCTGGGGGAATTTAGTGTTTGAAACTAAAGATCCAAACTTCCGCTGGGATGGAAGAAATATAAGCACCAACAAGTTATGCCCTGATGGTGCTTATTTCTATGTGTGTGATGTGTTTGAAATAACCCTTGAAGGCACTCGACAGCGAACAATCACGGGTAGTGTTCACATTATCACAGGAAAATAATTCCAGACTAATCTGTGAAACTTTAGAACAGTTTTTCAATCAAATCAATTACTCTGGCTGAATAACCCCATTCATTATCATACCATGCAAGCACTTTAATGGTTTTTCCATTAACCATAGTGCTCTGTGCATCGAATATTGCTGAATGCGGATTGTGAATAATATCTACTGATACAATTTCATCTTCGGTGTACTCAATGATACCTTTCATAGGTCCTTCTGCAGCTTCTTTAATAGCAGCGTTGATTTCCTGTTTTGTGGTTTCAACTTTAAGATTAACTACAAGGTCAACCAGAGAACCTGTAGGAGTAGGAACACGAACTGCTAGCCCATCAAGTTTTCCATTGAGTTCAGGAATAACCACTCCAACTGCTTTGGCTGCACCTGTAGTAGTAGGTATCTGCGAAACTGCTGCAGAACGGGCACGGCGCAAATCATTATGTGGCCCATCAAGGATGACCTGATCGTTAGTATAGGCATGGATAGTGGTCATAAAACCATTTTCAATACCAAACCGGTTATGAAGTACTTTGGCAATTGGGGCAAGACAATTAGTGGTACATGAGGCATTTGAAATACACTCATGGCTTTCTTTTAATTCGTTATCGTTTACTCCCATTACAATAGTTGCATCAATTTGGTCTTTTGAGGGTACACAAAGAACTACTTTACGGGCGCCATTTTTCAAATGATCGCCATATCCGCCTTTATTACTTTCGCGCGAACGAAATACACCAGTTACCTCAACAACTACATCAGGTTTAACAGCCCAGGGAATATTGATAGGAGATTTCTCAGCAGAAACAGGTATTTTTTGTCCGTTGATGATGATATTGTTTTCATCAAATTCAACAGTGCCGTTAAATTTGCCCTGAGTTGAATCGTATTTTAATAAATGAGCCAATACTTTGGTACTCGTTAAATCATTGATACCAATTATTTCGAGATTAGGCTTTTCAAAAGCCAGTTTAAAAACATTGCGGCCAATACGGCCAAAACCATTAATTCCAATTTTAATCTTTGACATATAATATTGATTTTTTATTTAGCTGCAAAATTACTATTCGTCTAACATAGAACTATTAAATAAGTTTGAATTAAAAATATTTTTTATTTATTATTAACAAAAAATAAAGGCTTCACTGTCAGCATTATCCATCCCCAATGAACAGGCTCTTCTGAAGATCCTAAGGGTTTTAGATATTCCATTGATTTTGATGCAAACATTGTGGAGTATCCAACCCGAAGATCAATTGCCTTTGAAAAAGTTAGCTGAAAGGTCAGATCAAGTTCTGAACCAAGATATTTTTTTATAGGATCGCCTTTTGAATCCAACACATTGCCATTTAGAGCAAAAAGATGATAATCAGCTTTCACTATTTTTTTTGAATCAATGGCGTAAGCAACATTCAGATATGGATTGATAAGTCCGGCATTTTTTGTGCTTTTGGGAATATCAGCAAAATAATCAAGATGCCCATTATATAGATGAACTCCCCCATATAACGGATTAAAAACTCTATACCTATCCTCTGGCTTTTTCTGATCATTACCAGAAAAGACCTCCGAACCTATTGCAAGATTGAACTCATTAACAGGGTTAAACCGTGCAACTATGTTTAAATACCAGGCATTGATTTTCTGAGAATCAGGATTTTTGCCTCCCTGTCTATAAGCATGAAGTTCCAAAGCATGTTTGTTTAACTTCCAGTTTACTATTCCTCCAAACGTTGAGCGGAAATATGTTTTTGAACTGAGAAGAACGCTCTGATATCCATCAATTACAGCCATCCCATTCAGGTTCACATCTCCGATTTTTTTATCTATCCATAAATAATTCAGTGACTTATACTCTGATCCATCATAATAAGTACCAAAAATATTTTCTCTGCTTTGATTGAATGCAGTGCCCAAATGCACACTCCATCCGTCATTCATAAACTTGAAAATGGCAGCATCGTGAGTCCTTCCATTCTGATTCCAGTTATTTATTCCAAACAGTCGTTGATTATTATATCTTAATTCCTGCCGTCCGATTTTTAACGAAAAATAATTTAAAAAAGGTATTTCAGCATAAGCCTGATGGAAACCCAGCCCTGGCTCTACCTCAAACATCCCTTTACCGCCCCATGTCCTCACTTCCTGGACGCTGGCAAAAACATTCAATATTTTACTTTCATACATCATGTTTAACCGGCTGCGCTGACTTACGAAAGCAGCCATATCAGCATCCACAGGTGGCAGAGTGCGATATCCGTGTCTTAATTCAAGGCGTGGTCGAAACTCCCCGCTTAAAGTGAAAACCTGTGCAAAGAGTCCGGTACTTGTAAATAGCATTAACAACAAAACAATAATACTCTTTCTCATATTTTGAAATTTCAATTTATTAAAAACCATTAGATTCGGTTATACTTAACAGTCAAGCCAATTTATATTAACACATTAAATAAGCCGCATTAACTTTAGGGCTGCAAAATTAGAAATATTCAACAATTTAGATACAGTGTTAATTAAACGCCCCTTTAAGGTATTCCCTAGTTTTATCCATTTCAGGATAATTGAAAAATTTATTGGCTGAGCCCTGCTCAATTACCTCACCCAAATACATAAATATAATGTGATCGGCTATACGCCGTGCCTGCCTTAAAATATGAGTAACAACCACAATCGTGTAGCTGCTTTTTAGTTTTACAAATTGTTTTTCAATTGCGTTGCTCGACAATGGATCAAGAGCAGATGTAGGCTCATCAGCAAGTATGATCTCCGGATCAACAGCCAGCCCCCTCGCAAGACAAAGACGTTGCTGCTGCCCTATGGATAGTGTTGAAGCAGGTTCACGCAAACGATCTTTTACTTCATCCCATAAATTTGCAAGTCTCAGATAATACTCCACCTTGTCATCTAACTCTTTATGATTGCTCACACCATTGATCTTCAAACCATAAGCAATATTTTTATATATACTCATGGGCAGAGGATATGGCCTTTGCGATAATAAACCCATTTTTCGCCTGATCTCCGGAACTTCAGCTCCGGCTTTGAGGATATCCTTATCATCAATAAGAATCTGACCACTTAGAACCATTTCCGGATACAAATCAGTAAGCCTGTTCATACTTTTAAGTAGGGTTGTCTTTCCACACCCTGATGGTCCCAGAATAACCGTAATTTTATTATCCGGCACTACAATGTTCACATTCTTAAGAATATGCTGTTTACCAATAAACAGATTTAAATCTTTGGTTATAATTTTTCCGGAATTTTTCATGATCAGAAGTTTATCTTATTTCTTTGAAATTTTCCTGAGCTAAGGCGAGCCAAAATACTGATTATTAATATAAAAAAAGTAAGTATGGCGGCAGCCGCATAAGCTCTTTCCTGTACTTCGGCTATAGGTGCACCAAGTTGAAAGAATATAGCAAGTGGCAAAGTGGCAGTTGGTTGCATTAGCGAAACAGGAATATGATCGGTAAAACCAGTTGTAAAAAGAACAGATGCTGCATCTCCAATTCCTCTTCCAAACGCCAACAACACAGCAGTAATAATGCCGGGATAACACTGTCGGAGAAAGACGCGATATGCAGTTTCTGATCTTGTTGAACCCAATGACAATGATGCTTCGTACAATCCTACAGGCACAGTTTTAAAAACCTCATCCATAGCCCTTACCATAATAGGGATAATGAAGAGGGTAACAGTGATAATGCCGGCTAATAATGAGGCTCTAAGCCCAAAATGGATCATAATGATAAAACCAAAAGCACCGTAAACAATAGAAGGAACGCCCCATAACAGATCAAGAAAAAAACGTACTGTGTTCAATACAAACTTATACCTCTTTAAATATATATTCATAAAAAGAGCCAAAGGCAAGGAGACAAAAAGAGCTAGCAAAGTTGAACAGACTGAAAGATAAAATGATCCAATTATAGCATTCAGGATGCCACCTTCTTTTCCCAGATAAAAACCACCCTTAGGTGTTTGAGATATCATTTCCCACGATAACATCGGTAAACCTTTGTATAATATGCTGAAAATGATTATTGCCAATGCCAAAACAATGAATAATGTTGAAACAAGCATCAGTACCCTGAAAATCTTTTCTTCTTTATATCTGAAATATTTCATGATTGCTTTATTTGGTTTCAAATTTTGTAATTGCAATCCTTGAAGCAAGATTAAACAACATAACAATAACAAAAAGCACCAATGCTGAAAACATCAAAGCCGACTGATACATAGGAATGGACATCATCTCGCCATAATTATTTGCTATTAATGCGGGCAAAGGATAACCCGGCTGAAAAATACCTGTTGGGATCTTAGCTACATTTCCAACCACCATCAGCACTGCAATTGTTTCGCCAAAAGCACGCGAAATTCCGAGACCTAATGCTGAAATTATCCCAGGAAATCCTTTTCGCAAAATCACAAACTTAATTGTTTGCCATCGGGTTGCTCCAAGTGCAAGAGATGCCTCAGTAAGCTCGGTAGGAATACTGCGAAAAACTTCAATTAAAATATTTAAAATAAAAGGAATGATCATAATTGCCAGAACAATAGCTCCGGCCAGAAGTGTATATCCTGACGTCTGGACACCAAATAAAGGCGCAATATATTTTGATACTAAAGGAACAACTGCCAGAATTCCCCACACACCATAAATCACCGATGGGATTCCTGCCAAAATATCAATCACCGGATGCATAATATTCAAAACATAACGCTTTGCATATTGTGTAAGATGAATTGCTGTAAGCAAACATACCGGACAGGCAATAAGCAACGAAAGAACAGTAACCATCAAAGAACTGAGAATAAAACTCAGCAAACCGAATTTTCCCGACATAGGCATCCATTGTGAAGTAAATAGAACATTCCATATGCTCAGCTCTTTCAATAATAAACCACTCTGGACGAAAAGACCAAGCCCAAGCAATAAAGGCAAAAACAGTACAATTGCCAGAATCACTATCATCCAGGAAACATTTAGCCTGTCACGCAAACGCCTTATTTCCCGATTTTGTAACATCATTCAAGTTTTAAGAGTTCCATGGTAATAAAGTCTTCGGACAAAGAAACATAACCTGCCTCTTCAACAAATTGCTGCCCATGAATTAAAATCCATTTCAAAAACTCTATAACCACTTTTTTATCCGGTTTCGATTTAGCAACAAAATATAAAGGACGTGCAGGTGGTGAAGGATATTTCCTATTGCGGATAGCTTCATTTAAACTATCCAGTGTACCAAAAAAGTTTTCATCGTCATCAATAACTCCATTTGAATTCAAATCAACGGGAATGACTACCAGTCCCGGATAAGGAAGCCTTGTGTTTAAATCAAAAACATAGTTCACATTATTATATCCTATACCCAAAGCATCATTTCTTACAGCACTTGCAACGCCAGGATCACCAAACACTCCTGTTCCTGAAAGATTTTCCTGATGCCTGCCAAGGTATTCAGCCCATATTTCTGCTGCTCCACAGGCATCAGACCTTGTGAAGACATGGATGCCATCATTGCTCTGCACCTCTACCAACTGATTCCATTTTGTTATTGAGCGTTCAATAAAGATTTGCCGTAATTTTTCTCTGCTTATACCAGTTATTAACAGTTCGTCAAGAAAAGGATTCTTATGATTAACAACAGGAATTACAGCATCCTTAGTTACTCCGAGATACCATATACCCCTGTCGAGTTCTGCCTGAGTGAAACCTCTGGAAAACATTCCCAAATCAACCATGCCCGTAATTGCATCAGTAAAGCCTTTACCTGCGCCACCGGCCGAAATGTCAATTCTGACTTTCGGATGTAGTTTCTGAAATTCTTCAGCCCATTTCACTGTCATTGGATAAAGAGCCCAGGCACCCGAAATAGAAATAGTACCTGATAATTCATTTGTATCTGTTGTGCTTTTCAATGCCGGTCCCTGACAACTGAATGATAAAAGAATAAACACGGCACAAAGCAGTAAAAGCAAAAACTGTAATTTTTTTCTCATGGTTAATGATTTAATTAATGATGTAAACTATTGATTATCCATACATTATTACAACTTGTTATAACAATTTCAGAACATATTTAAGTGCCTTTCATTTATAAATCTCAGACTTTCATTATGTTGGGACAAGAGTAAAAAAAATTATTCGCTAATATATACATAACATCTATCGAACAAGTGTATATTTGTATTAGTTTTTCAACAAATGAATATTAAATATTTAATGTTTTTATGTATAGCGCTGATAATCAGCAAATAAACCCATCATATGAAAACAAATATACTTACAAACAACAGTAGTTGGTTAAGCGAACTTGCATTACCCAATCTTACAAAGGACGAAATAAAAACAATTGAACAAGCCTCAGTGAGACTTACTTTCAAAAAAAGTGAAACAATTTTAAAACAGGGAGGACAATCAACTCATATTGCCTATCTTGTTCAGGGGATTGTAAAATTTAATTTTGAGAACGAATTAGGGCGTAATCTTATCCTAACAGTTGTGTCGGCGCCCAAAATTCTTGGAGGTGCAAACCTGCTGTACCAACACAACAATCTTTTTTCAATCATCGCCATTGAAATATGTGAAGTAATTTTAGTTGAAAGCCCTGTGATTGTTGATTTATTAAAACAAAATGCTCATTTTTCATTCACCACATTACAACTTACTTCCGAGATGTATAAAAAGACAATTTTAAATTTCGTAAGTCTGGCTTTTAAACATAAAGAAGGAAGGATCGCCGATATAATGATCTATCTGGCTGAAAATGTATATCATAACAATAAATTTCAGCTTAGTCTGACCCGCAAGGAACTTGCGGAATTTGCCGGTTGTTCATCTGAGAATTTAATTATGACCCTATCACGATGGAATAAAGAACATATAATACATAATAATGGTAAGGCATTTGAAATAGTTGATCCTGACAAGCTTAAACTGATTAGCCGTAATTGCTGAAGATTAAAAACCATTTATAAACACTGTTCTCACTATTTCATTTTAAACTTATAACTCAAATACATAATTCTATAACTTATGCTTACATATAAAACCCGATATTCAATTCTTGCATTGGTAAAGCTGGCTTCGGAATATGGAAAAGGGCCTCTACAAATAAATCAGATAGCTGAAAGTGAGAGTATTCCAAAACGTTTTCTTGAGTCAATCCTACTTGAGCTAAAAAAGAATGGCTATCTGGACAGTAAATTGGGCAAAAAGGGAGGTTATTACCTGATAAGAAAGCCCGATCAGGTAAATTTGCTTGATATTATCAGGTTGTTTGAAGGAGCAATAGCTTTATTACCTTGTATTTCCGAGAAGTATTATCAGCCGTGCGAACATTGTAAAGACGAAGTAAATTGCACAATACGAGCTACTTTTAAAGATATCAGGGAATATACTTATAATAAGCTGGCAGCTACAACTCTGGCATCTTTGCTGCAATAAAATCATAGTTGCATGATCAATAATGCTATGGAAACAAAAACGGATGCACTGAAAAAGTACATCCGTCAAAAAAAAACAGCTATGGAATGATAACCTATTGTTATCATTTGATTATAAACCTTCCGGTTTCTACCTGAAGGTTGTCGTTCACAATTAAAGTATAGAAATAAATTCCTTCTTTATATTCATTTACCGGTAAAACCAGCTTACCTGTTCTATTGGTAACAGAATATTGATTTACAACCATGCCCAGCATATTTCTCACAACAAGAACAGCATCTTCTGCCTGGGCTTTGAGCGAAATATCAAATGTAACCACTGATGATGCAGGATTGGGATAGGGCTTTGAGATCGTAGCCTGTTGAGAAGCAAGCAGATCGCCAGTTCCTACAAAACCTATAATGTAACGCACTAACACACTCACGGAATCATCAGGATTATCAGCATCGAAAAATGTAAATCGTACTTTTGAAGTTCCTTTTTGACCCTCAGGTGAATACAAACCATAAAAATCGTTTGATGTAGTTGTTGCTCCCGAAGCTACCGGCAATGGATCAGAAGCTTCATATACAAACGGCGGATAGCATGAGCCATTCCAGCAAAAGCTACTGATTGCATCAGGTAACAGATATACATCATCACGCTTTACCAGAATAGCTTTATCGGTAGATGAATTATTGGTAACAAAAATATAAGCGTGAACTTCATCAGCCGATGGGGGTTCAAGCATGCCATATTCACCATTGGCAGGGATAGGACCATCGGGGCTGGATAATGAAAAACTCTGGGATTGTATGGTACTGGCTACCAAAAACAAAAATGAAAAGAGTAATAATAGTTTCTTCATAATTAGAAATTTTATTTAATAATAAGCAAAAATCATGCTAAAGCCATCAATTTAAATAACAATTTAATTTTCACTGTACTAATTTTGCAATTTTTTCAATCGGAATAGTATTGACCATCTCCATTACAGCTTTTTCATCGCTGATCCCAACACAATGAAATGTGAGCAACGATGATTGAAAAGGAACCTGTATATCCCAAGAGATCAATTCAGTATCACTGGCGCTCTTTTGAAGAAGTCCTTTATAGCTGCCCAATTTTATTCTTTTCTGATTAGGATCGCCTCCTCCAAAGAAAGGAATGGAAAGTATAGCATTGACACCGGCAAGCAAAGGAGAGTCACCAATGAGTTGAATACTGGCAGTGGTCTCGTTTTCACCTTTATAAGAGCGAATAACGCTTAATCCGGCAATTCCCAGATTGGCTGTTGTCATTTCGGTATCATTGTCTGTAGCGATCATTTCCCCCATAATTTTTGGAAGAATTTTGATTATCTCCTGCCCTATGGCATGATCAATTTCATTAAGAGCCTGTTGCAGAGCAAAACGCGAATTATTCAAATCACCGGACTTATATGCATTTCTGGCTTCATCAAACTGCGAACCTGCATCCTGTGCTTTTACACCAACAATAACAAAGCAGGCGATAACAAAAGTTAAAATTGCACTTTTCATTATTCCCCCAATTCTTTTTTAATGGTTTCAATATCAAAGTTATCAGCAGCACGCATAAAATGTTCTTCTGAATCAAAATTCACACCTTGCAAAACAAAAACAGATGACTGACCAAAAGGGACGTTTAATTTATATCCTTCACTATCATTATATTCAATCTTTGCTCTATGGTCCTGAAAACGGATAGTCTTTTGATTGGTTTCATCGGAACTACTCTTATACAAATCACCCATCATGTAGGTGCCTGCCAGCCCGAGTATGGCAGAATCATTCCCAATTGTACAATTAAGCTCCATATCATCTTTGCCCTGATACACCCTCTCAATCAATAAGCCAACAAATCCAATACCAGAGCTGGTAACACGATCGTCCTCTTTAATGAATTTCAAGCCCTCCACGCTTTCAGGAAGAGAATTCAGGAGTTTTCTGCCTATTTCAAGCTCAATATCCCATAAAGCCTGCCTGACATAGGATTTTGACTCCGAATATCTTGAATCTTTAAATGCAGACTCAGCATCTGCAATGTTTTGAAGGACATCTGGAGCTGTTTTGCTTAATCCTCCGCCCTTACGTTGTTGACGCGCAGAACCTGATCTGTCATAATCAGATTCTGCATCCTGATAATCAGGATACTGTCCCTTTCCTTTTGTTTTTTTGTCTTTAAATATCTCTTCTATCGCCTTATCCTCAGCCTTCTCTTTTATCTTACGGATCAGTCTTCCCTGGCTGTAGGAAATGCTTGTACTAAAAACAAAACTAACAAGTAAAAATAAATATTTAATTGACTTCACAATTATATTTTAATGACTAATTAATTGATTTTAAGTCTTTCACGTATTTTTATCTGAATTTAATTCCTGAATGATGCAACAAAATTCTTTTAGCAAAATTATATAAAAGCAATCTATTTCAGAATAATAATTACTTAAAAATTTTCAATACTGACTAATTAACATTTAACAGGGCAAATTGTTAAGTGTAAGAATAACTTTTTTAAACAGACTCCTACTTAAAATAATCGTAAATTCAGTTTTTGTCTGAAACATTGGTATAAAACAATAACTTTGCAAAACAATTGGTCATCTTAAAAATATTTATAATAACAATTTGATTAATAGCGCATTAGCAGATCATAATCAAGAAATTATACACTATAAATATAGCAACCATTCTTTCATGCCAAATTATTAAACTGAAATTTTAAAAACTCTGACAAAATGCAACAATATTTAAATCTATTGGATCATATTTTAGAAACCGGAACTACTAAAAGCGATCGCACCGGAACAGGAACCATAAGTGTTTTTGGTTATCAGATGCGATTTGACCTAAGCAAGGGTTTCCCTTTACTAACTACCAAAAAACTACATTTAAAGTCAATAATTTATGAATTGCTGTGGTTTTTAAAAGGAGATACTAATATCAAATATCTTAACGATAATGGCGTAACTATTTGGGATGAATGGGCTGATGAAAACGGAAACCTTGGACCAATTTACGGAAAGCAATGGCGAAGCTGGCAATCGGCTGACGATACCGTTGATCAGGTTTCGCAGGTTATAAATCTCATAAAACATAATCCGGATTCGCGCCGCATTTTGATAAATGCCTGGAATGCAGGAGAAATAAAATCAATGGCTTTGCCTCCATGCCACATTCTATTTCAGTTTTACGTTGCAGATGGAAAGCTTTCGTGCCAACTTTACCAGCGCAGTGCCGATGTTTTTCTGGGAGTACCTTTCAACATAGCATCCTATTCGCTGCTAACTTTAATGGTAGCGCAGGTTACAGACTTGCAGCCAGGTGAATTCGTTCACACCTTTGGAGATGCTCATTTGTACCTGAACCATTTGGAACAAGCTAAATTACAGTTATCACGTGAACCCCGTTCTCTTCCTCAAATGCATATTAACAGGAAAATAAAAGATATTTTCGGATTCAGTTATGAAGATTTTCAGCTTACTGATTACGATCCGTATCCTCATATTAAAGCAAAAGTTGCTGTTTGACATTCCTTGTACCATTCAAATAACAATGCAACTAAAACACTAAGAATTAAAATCCAAAAAAATATGTTATCTATAATAGCAGCTGTATCAGAGAATAATATAATTGGCACTAATAACAAACTTCCATGGCATTTGCCTGCTGATTTGAAGTATTTCAAAAACACTACAATGGGGCATATGCTAATTATGGGAAGAAAAACTTTTGAGAGCTTTGGCAAACCACTTCCAGGACGCCACTCCATAGTTATAACACGGCAGGAGAACTGGTTTTATGAAGGAGTTGAAGTTGCTCATTCACTTGATGAAGCAATCATAAAAGTCGGAAAGCAGGATGAAATATTTATTATCGGTGGAGCTGAAATCTTTAAGCAGGCATTACCATTTTGTAATAAAATGTATCTGACAATTATACATCACAATTTTGAAGGCGATACCAGCTTTCCTCCAGTTGGTTTCTCAGAATGGAAACTCGTAAAGGATGAAAAGCACCAACCGGACGATAAAAATCCATATCCATACAGTTTTCGAACCTATATCAGAAAAAAGAAAAGTTTGAAATCAGCTGCCAGGGCAACTTGACAGGCATGCAATAATAGAAACTTTTGATTATCGTTACTCAGGTAATTTAAACGCACCATACCATATGTTCTGCAAAAGCAATCAGGTTTTTTGTTTCTTTTTCTTAGCAGCAGGGAAAAGGATATTATTCAAAATTAAACGATAACCTGGCGAATTAGGGTAAAGTTCAAGATTGGTAGGTGGGTCTCCTACATAATGCTGATAATCTTCCGGGTCATGCCCTCCTAAAAAGGTAAATGTTCCATTGCCAAAAGATCCATGAATATAACGGGCTTCATTCCATGCTTTATTTTCTCCAAGAATTGTTACAGTAGGCTTAATATATTGTTTCCGGAATGCTGTAGCCTGCCCCATGAAACCTTTTACTACAGTTTCATGATTCTGATTCAGCATGGTGGGAACCTGATCCCATTTTGCCGAAAACTCAAACAATGTAAAGAGATCAAGAGTTTGATTTCTTCTAGTTTTGGGCACATCAATGCTTGATTTTGCATATTCGTAAGGGTTCATAACCAATTTAAAATTTTGAAAAGCGAAAGTTCTGCTAAAATCTAATTTTTGTTGTGCATTTGGATCCGGCGGATCTCCATCATACATTACATCACAAATATCAACGCCTTCGGCTGCTAAAGCAATATCAAGGCTTTCAGGCGCCGAACACATTGCAAAAAGATAGCCTCCTCCGGCAACAAACTCCTGAATACGTTTTGCAACTGCCAGCTTCAGCTGCGACACCTTGCTAAAGCCAAACTCATTAGCCATATTGGTAAGGGTTCTTACCTCTTCCTGATACCATGCAGTATTTCGATATGAAGCATAAAACTTACCGAATTGTCCGGTAAAATCTTCATGATGCAGATGCAACCAATCGTACATAGGTAATACACCTTGCATAATTGCATCGTTGTAAATAGCATCGTATGGAATTTCAGCATAGGTAAGTGCCAGAGTTACAGCGTCATCCCAGGGCTGACTAAGCGGGGGTGTGTAAACAGCAATATGAGGAGCTTTATGCAATTTTATTTCATCCATATTTATATTCGGGTCCGAAATCTCATTAAGTATTGCAGCTGCCTGAACATCAGCAATTATCTGATAACTAACATTTCGGATTATACACTCATTTTCAAAAGTTTTATAATGTGGGAACATAAAACTTCCGCCTCTGTAATTCAACAACCAGCTTACTTCGGTTTCATGTGTCAGAATCCAGTAGGCAATTCCGTAGGCTTTCAGATGATTTCGCTGGGTATTGTCCATCGGAATCAGAATATAAGCAGCAAAACCATTTGTAATAATAAAAAAGGAAAGTAAGAAAGAGAAAATCAATCGCTTCATATTCAAAACATCATTGATCAAGATATTTATACAACGCTTGATGCACATGATTAGTTTAAAAACATAATAATTAAAACCATGTGTTATCCAAAACAATGTGTATTTTATAAAAAGGGAATAGTTGTAACACTTCGTTTTGCACCTCAACAAACTTCTTAACACATTTTTACTAATTTTGCACCCTTTAAAATCTAACCTGAATGTAATAATGAAGCAAGTTGAAATTGCAAGCCGTTATGAACCGGCTCTGACAGAACAAAAATGGTATGATTACTGGATGAAATCCGGATTTTTCCATTCAGAACCTGACGAACGCACTCCATATACAATAGTTATTCCCCCTCCCAATGTTACAGGAGTTTTGCATATGGGGCATATGCTTAATAATACCATTCAGGATATTTTGGTAAGACGTGCACGTATGCAGGGATTTAACACTTTATGGCTTCCCGGTACTGACCACGCAAGCATTGCCACTGAAGCTAAAGTAGTTGCAAAACTCAAGAGTGAAGGAATTGAAAAAAGTGAGCTTTCCCGCAAAGAATTTCTCAATCATGCATGGGAATGGAAAGAAAAGCATGGTGGTATTATCCTTGAGCAGTTGAAAAAACTTGGTGCTTCGTGCGATTGGGATCGTACCAGTTTTACAATGGATGAGCATTTATACGACTCGGTAATCGAAGTATTTATTGATCTATATAATAAAGGACTTATATACAGAGGGGTACGTATGGTAAATTGGGATCCCAAAGCTTTGACCGCCGTTTCGGATGAAGAAGTGAATTACCGTGAAGTAAAGTCAAAGCTGTATTACATACGCTATCAGGTTGAGGATGCCAATGATGAAGAACTTACCAATGGCACAGGCTGGGTTACTATAGCAACCACCCGCCCTGAAACCATTCTGGGGGATACGGCTGTATGCGTTCATCCTGAAGATGAGCGTTTCAAACACTTACATGGTAAAACCGTTCTGGTTCCTCTAATTAACCGCCCTATCCCCATTATTCAGGATGAATATGTTGACCGTGAATTTGGAACCGGAGCTTTGAAGATTACTCCTGCTCATGATATCAATGACTATAATCTGGGTTTGAAATATAATTTACCAACTGTTGATATTTTTAACCCTAATGGTACGCTTAATGAATCGGCTGAAATCTATATAGGTGAAGATCGCTTTGTTGTGAGGACCAAAATTACCGACGAGTTGCAGGCTAAAGGACATCTGTTAAAAATTGAGGATTATGATAATAAAGTTGGTTTTTCTGAAAGAACTGACGAAGTCATTGAGCCTAAATTATCACTCCAGTGGTTTTGCAGCATGCAGAAAATGGCAAAACCGGCTCTGGAACTCGTTATGGACGATACAATACGTTTTTATCCGGCAAAGTTCAAGAACACTTATAAACACTGGATGGAAAATGTAAAAGACTGGTGTATTTCGCGACAGTTATGGTGGGGACAGAGGATTCCGGCGTGGTATTTGAAATCAGGAGAGGTTTTTGTTGCAAAAACTGCCCAGGAAGCCGCCGTTAAAGCCAGCGAAGAGCTTAACAGAACAGTCAGTCCTGATGAGTTCACACAGGATGAAGATGTTCTCGACACATGGTTTTCGTCTTGGTTATGGCCAATATCGGTATTTGACGGCATCAGAAAGCCTGATAATCCTGATATTAAATATTATTATCCAACAAACGATCTGGTTACTGCACCCGAGATCATATTCTTCTGGGTAGCACGTATGATAATGGCGGGATGGGAATACCGTAAAGCAATTCCGTTCAGAAATGTTTACTATACAGGGATTGTACGTGACCAATTAGGCAGAAAAATGTCAAAATCGCTGGGTAATTCACCCGATCCACTTGAACTTATTAGCAAATACGGAGCTGATGGGGTCAGAGTTGGCATGATGTTATTATCACCGGCAGGGAATGACTTACTTTTTGATGAATCGCTTTGCGAACAGGGGCGTAATTTCAGTAATAAAATCTGGAATGCATTTCGTTTGTTAAAAGGCTGGACAATTGATAATAATCTTGCACAACCTGAATCAGCTGAAGTTTCAGCAAAATGGTTCGAAGCAAAACTTAATACCGCTATAAATACTGTTAACGACCATTTTGAAAAATTCCGTATTTCAGATGCTTTAATGACAATTTACAAGCTCATTTGGGATGATTATTGCTCCTGGTACCTTGAAATGATCAAACCCCCATACGGTGAACCTGTGGATGAAAAAACTCTTTCTAGCTCAATTGACTTCCTTGAGAAACTGATGAAACTGCTTCATCCTTTTATGCCTTTCCTTACAGAAGAAATATGGCATCATCTGTCAGAACGTAAAGCAGGTGAAAGCATAATGATTTCTGATCTACCTGTTCCCGGGAGTGTTGATGAGGATATTATCAGCCGATTTGATTTTGCTTCAGAAGTTATAGTTGCAGTCAGAAATCTACGTGCAGGCAATAATATAGCACAAAAACAACCTTTGTCACTTTTTGTCAAGAAAAACAATAATGAAACTGCCGATCCTACTTTTGATAATATAGTAATAAAACTTTGCAATCTTGAACATCTGGTTTATACCGACGAAAAAATACCGGGTGCATTAGGGTTTGTTGTTAAACGCACGGAATTTTATGTACCCGTTGATCAAACTATTGACATCGAAGAGAAGCGTCAGAAACTGGAAGAAGAACTGACTTATATGAAAGGCTTTCTGCAATCGGTTCAGAAAAAACTTAGCAATGAGAAATTTGTTGCTAATGCAAAACCTGATATTGTTGAAGGCGAACGCAAAAAAGAAAGCGATGCAATTGCAAGGATACGTGTAATTGAAGAGCAGATAGCAGGGCTGAAAGGATAAAACTAAATGGAGGAATAAAATATAAATTCCATAATCTTTCCAAATATCTCAAAGATTCAAATGAATTTGTTTTGATTGGTTCTGACAGTTAGCGGCAAATCAAGTCCGATAATTATACAAATTTCAGTGGAAATTGAATTATAAATTTCACTGGAATAAACCCGGATCTTATTTATTAAACCTACCAGTGATTTCAGCTACCCTCTTTCCAAGCTGATAGCCTTTGTTCAGAAAAATTTCGTCAAGCCCGCCATCAACAGAATAAAAAGGCAGTTCGCCAGTAATGGCTGAAGCGCCAAAAGCCTGCTCCCATGGTGAACCCCCTACTATGATCATCCCGAATATCATCATACTATGAAGAATGTTAAGCTGTGCCAGTTCTTCACCAGCCGAAATGCCACCACCTGTTACAAAAGCAGCTCCTATTTTATTTTTCAACGGTTCACCTTCAAAAGGCCACGACATGATAAATTCTGAAACCGCAGGTGCTATATTTGCATTATACACCGGACTACCAACTATAATTGCTTGCGCTTCAAGCAAATCAGCATGTTCCACTTCATGAACCGGACATAGTTTTACATTCACGCCCTCAACACTTACAACACCTCTGCTAACTGATTCGGCTAGTGCTTTTGTGTGTCCGTCAACACTGTAATAAGTAACAAGTACTTGTGTTTGAGAGCAAACTGAAAAAGAAAAGAAAGTAAATAAAACAAACAAGGTGCGTTTCATAGCTAACAACAATACATTATTTTCCTACACCCATGATGATGTTCACAGTTAAAACAAAATCCTGAATATTGATTATTCCATCATTATTAACATCTGCCGCTTCAAAAATAAATGGCTGAGGGTTACTACCCATAATGAAATTCGAGATTGTTACCGGATCAAGAATATTAACAACACCATCACCATTGGCATCACCAGGCAAATATGCTGAAGTTACAGTAATAATAAATGTACAGGTATTGGTGCAGTTATTTTCGTCGGAATAGGTATAAACAATCTGATGATTTCCTATTCCTGCCGTATTAGGATAAAAGATTCCATCAACAACACCTGTGCCGGAATAAACACCATCCTCTGGCGTGGCACCTGTTAGCTCAAAAGGATTTGTATTTATACTCACTGAATTATCAGGAGGGCAGGATAGCTCCGGTAATTGAAGTTCGGTAATAATAATTGTACCTTCCATATTAACTGTACCCCATGAATTGGTAGCATTAGCCATATACAAACCTCCAATCATATTCTCCCATACAATAGCATTTCCGGTACCAGGTATTGAAGAACCAACTGGGTTAGGACCGTTATAAAGCTGATAATTAACGTCTGTTTGTGAATTATGCAGTGTAATATCAATTCCTGTTGGGGTCATACCGGTACAATAAGAACCACCTCCCGTAAGCTGATAAACCTGGGGCAGACCGGAACCTCCGGGTGTTATATTAAGCATTGCCGCTTTAGAATAATAATCGCAATATTCAACTTTGGAAATTCTGCATCGAAACTTGTATCCATTAAAAGAATATGATGCACCGGCAATAATCAACTGAGGCCCGTTTACATTCTGATAAATTGCACTATTCTGAAGATCAATCCATTCAAGACCATTATTTTGTTGCCACTGATAGGTATCTACTTCATTTGCCACCAAAGTAAATATGGCATTGGTTCCTGCAGGCACAGTTGTATTTTGAGGCTGTGAAACAATATAGGGTGGCAATTGGCTTATCATTCCATTATTTGGAGTAAAAGGTATTTTTATAAGATTTACGGTAACAATTTCGCCACCCGGTTTAAACACTAACGGACATGAATTAAGCTTATGGGTGAATTTCAAATCAAGTAATGTACCGTTTGAGAGGTTACCACCTGCTGTATTGCTCCAGGCTATAATAACCATTGGTTCAGGTTGCACAACCGCATTCGACATTATTCCGCTAAACTGGGAATGAGCATTTGTGTGTCCTTCGTATTTCAGAACAGCAGTGTCGTAAGCAATATAAAGTGTGATGGCACCAATATTATTTAAATTTGTTGCATTCAATGGCACAAGGGTTAAGTCCCCAGGGCAGGTTTGTACACTGCCAAGCGATAATGAAATTGATTGTGCATAAGATAAAAATGAAATAAGGGCAAAGAAAACAGTAAATATTATTATTCTTATTTTTGGGATCAAGGTTTTCATAATTGTTGTAGTTTAAAAGTTAATTGATGTTTTAAATATTCTGCAAAATTACTATTTTTCAGTATGAAAGCTGTCAAATCATATTTTATCTATCTCCTGCTGCGCTTTATTAATAATTCCATCTGCTTGTTTTTTGGCCTGATTTGCAATATTTTCAGCCTTCTTGTCTGCTTCCCTGATTAATTTCTGAGCCGTATTCTCACCTTCCTGTCTAACCTTTTTAGCTGCTTCTTTAGCTGCCAGTTCTGCAACCTTGCCTTTCTTTTTTCCTTCTTCTTCCAAGCGCTTTGCCTGATTTTCAGCTTCTGTCCTAATCTTTTCAGCGGCAATATTTGCTTCAGCCCGAATGGAAGTAGCCGTGTTTTCAGCCTGAGCAATCAATTGCTCACTCTTTCTGTGAGCTTCATCCAATATTTTCTGAGCTTCTTCGCTAACCTTTTTCAAAGCTTCTTCTTTTTGTTTCTGTAATTCCTGACGTGCAGCATCTTCAAGTTCTGATTGCAAATTAACGACTGCATCCTTATAGTCCAGCTCAATTTTCGGGCTAATCAAAGCACCGGTCAGTTTCGCATTTACATTTAAATTACTTCCAGGATTAAGTTTAAACCCTTTTTTTGAAGCAGCTTCTGATAAATTCTTAACAGCCTGACTAAGTCCTAATTTCTCATAAGGGATCTGAAAAATAAAATCATAGTTAATCTGTTTGTCGAACCCAACATATCCCCCAAATGTGGTATTAGTGCCACCATATTTTATAGTAAAGGGTTTTTGAAAGACTTTCCCATTAACAATCTCAAAAGCAAAATTAATACCGTCAGTAACAAGTCGTTTATAATCATTATTGCCAAGTAAAGTAGCCAACTGATCCATCACTTTAACCGATTCGATGGTCAAATCCGAAGTTTGCAAAAAACCACCACCAAATAATGTTTCATATTTAGGATTTAGTTCTTTGTCAAGAACCCCTTTTAGTTTAAAACCTGTTGACATTGAGCCCCGGGTTTTTTCAGCAACCGGTGCAACCATCTGAATCATAGATATGCTTGAATATGCCTGCGCAATATCTATTGTATTCATTCTGAAATCCATATCTATCATTGCTGCATTAACGTCTCTTGCATCAAAAACTCCCTTCATTTCAAGGTTACCAGCAAGTATTTCAGCTTTTAGCGATTCAAACCGTATTAATTTATCCTTATAAACAATATTCGCCGTTGAATTGGTCAGATTATAATTTTCATAAACGATCTTGTCTGCCTTTGCATTAAATACAAACTCTACCCTATCCGGAAGCTCAGGTATTTGAATAGCGGAATCTAAAGTATCAGCTTCAGCAGTAGTGTCAGAAGGCATAGCAGAAAGAATTTCATTAACATTCAAAATACCGGCATTCAGATTTAAACTACCTTTTAAATATTCATTATTAAGATAATAAGCCAAATAATTATCAATCCTTCCGTCAAGCTGTATCAGGCTATTACCCATTTTTATTTCAAAATCTGACAGTTGCAGGAATACAGGAGAAAAATCAAATCGTGCATTATGGATTTCCAACGGCAATAGTATAGTAGAAGACTGATAGTCAATATCTGATAAAGCAAGGAAACCACTTGCATCCACCTGACTTAAATGAGATTCCTCAATGTCTGAGACCTTTCCGGCAAATTTTATTCCAAAATCCACCACACCCTTCAATGATTCTTCAGGTTCAAGAGGAATAACATCAGCCAGGCCTGCCAGGTTTATCTTTCCTGAAAATGAAGCTTTCACATTGGGATCGCTGACAGGGTTTTTCAGATACAAGCTTGTTATCACCGGATTCCCTGCTATAGTGAAATCAAAACGAGCAATATCAATACTGAGATCATCCATAACACCGGTCTTATTCTGAACATTTGCGTTCAGGCTAATATTTTTAATATTTTCAGGCAAATCAGGGTAACTGAAACTGGCATCATTAACATTTACTTCAAGCCCAAAACCTGGCATTAAATTATCTCCGTATAAACCTTTAATAAACCCGTTTAGAGTGAACTTACCGTCAGTTTTTACTTTTTCAAAATCACGGGCATAAATAACCGGAACCAGCGATAACAAACTTTTAAAATTGTCGTCTTTTGATTTAAAATCAATATCAAGAATTATCTCTTCATCTATAAAGCCAAAACCACCATTTACATCAATTCCCAAACCATTGAGGTAGATCCTGTTATCATGAATGGTATAATAATCTTTATCAAGATCCAGCTTAAACAAACCTTTGTAATCAGCCTTGACTCCACTCATATAGGTTATATTTTCATATATCATAATCAGCTCCCTCGCTTCAGCTTCAATAAGCAGATTAGAAATACCCGCTGACAGATCCCCGCTCATATTTCCTTTAAGATCATCGAGCTTCATTATAAAATCAAGCTCCTTATCATCATATACAACATTACCGCCTATAACTCTCATATCCTTAATATTCAAAACCAACAGCTCATCCTCGTCAGCAGAGGTCTCGTCAGATATTTCATCAGGGAGTAATATATCCCAGTTTACCGAACCATCTTCCAGTACAAGTAGCCTCAGATCGGGTGAATTCAGCACAACCTTTTTTATTTCGTAAGGATTGCCTCTGAACACACTAAACAAGTCAAGTACAATTGTTGTATTATCAACCAGTATCAGAGTATCGCTTTCAAAAGGCGAATTGCCGGTAATATTCAGCTTTTTAATTTTAAGGGAAAAATCAGGAAAATTTCTGATCAGACTAAGGTTTGCATATGTAAAATCTACCTTAGCATTAAGAGATTTATTAATTTCCTGTTTTATAATATTTATGATCTTCCCCTGAAACACAAAAGGCAAGGCAACTACAATAGCCAGAAGTAAAACAACAGCAATAATTAATATTTTGAAAAATTTCTTCATAAACAATTTATTATCAACATATTACTAAATAAAATCTTTTCATAAATCCTGTTATTCAACTATATCAATCAGATATACAACCAGTAATTACAATTCAAACGATTCATATATTATTATTGTTATAGATTGCAAGAAAAATACAGAGTCCAGGCAATTTAACATACAATTTATTACCACTTATTCAATCATCAAAAAAATCCCCGCTATTTATTGGCAGACATTTGCTTAAGCATCTTTTAGAATCACTCAGAAATATAGATTTTTAAACTTATTGTAGCGTAAAACTAGTTTTGCCATATGATAAAATATCGAAGCCTGTAATAGCCTGAAAACTACAATTACAAAATTATTATTTTTATTTATTCTAAATAATAATAAATAATTATTAATTTTACGCCAAATTTTCAACCAACCCGATATGAGTAAAGTTAAAGAAACTGAAAAGCAAACTTACGAAACAGTAAAAAAAATTTTTATTGACTATCTGAATAAGAATGGTCATAGGAAAACTCCTGAGCGATTTTCTATTTTACGGCAGATATATGCTACTGACGGGCACTTTGATGTTGAGACCCTCTATATTAACATGAAAAACAATAAATACAGGGTCAGTCGCGCTACTTTATATAATACTGTTGAGCTTTTACTTAATTGCAATCTTGTTGCACGCCATCAGTTTGGCAATAATTTGTCATTATATGAAAAATCGTACAAATGCAGTCAGCATGATCATTTTGTTGATATGGAAAGTGGGGAGATCCTGGAATTCTGCGACCCCAGAATTCATGAAATTCAACTGGCAATTGAAAAACTTCTGAACGTAAAGATAAAAAACCGTAGCCTTACGTTTTATGGTAAAAAATTAAATTCTCAGAGGGAACAGAAAGCTGCAAAGTAATATTTGTATTCTTGCAATCCGGAATATAGTACATCGTTTCTTTAGGCTTAATAATAATACTGTTCAGAAATCTTAAAAATACTAAAAATGACAAAAATTGATGTGCTTTTAGGTTTACAGTGGGGTGACGAAGGCAAAGGCAAAATCGTTGATTTTTTAGCACCAAATTACGATGTTATTGCCCGTTTCCAGGGTGGTCCCAATGCAGGTCATACTCTTGAATTTGATGGGGGAAAACATATTTTACATACTATCCCTTCAGGAATATTTCACCCATCCATAAAGAATATCGTAGGGAATGGAGTAATAATTGACCCTGTGGTATTTGAGAAAGAAATTAACCAACTTCGAGATAAAGGTGTTGAGCCGACAAAAAACTTGTTTATTTCAAAAAGAACACATCTTATCACGCCAACACATTTACTTTTAGATGCAGTTTACGAAAAGTCAAAAGGAAAAGCTAAAATTGGATCAACACTTAAAGGTATAGGACCTGCCTATACTGACAAAACCGGTAGAAACGGGATCAGAGTTGGAGATATTACTTCAAGTGAATTTATGAAGAAATATGAACGATTGCAGAAGCAGCATTTAAAAATAGCATCAGTATTCGATACTGATTATGAAGGAATCCTGATCCACGGAATTAAGCTTCAGGAGTATGAAGAACTATGGATAAAAGCTCTGGAATTATTGAAATCGCTTGAAAGAATTGATAGTGAATATTTTATTAATGATTGTGTAGCAAAAGGCAAACGTGTACTAGCTGAAGGCGCTCAAGGCACCCTACTCGACCTGGACTTTGGCAGTTATCCATTTGTAACCTCATCAAATACAATTGCAGGCGGAGTATGTTCCGGACTTGGAGTACCACCGTCCGTTATAGGACGGGTTTTTGGTGTTTTTAAAGCCTATTGCACCCGTGTAGGATGCGGGCCATTCCCTACTGAGTTGTTTGATAGCGATGGAGAAATTCTTAGGCAGAAAGGCCATGAGTTTGGTTCAACAACAGGTCGTCCAAGACGTTGCGGCTGGCTTGATCTGCCGGCTCTTAAATATTCGGTAATGATAAATGGTGTAACTGACCTGCTGATGATGAAAGCTGATGTAATGAATGAATTGCCTGTAATTAAGGTCTGTACCGCTTATAAAACACCGGTTTCTGATGTGAACCACCTTAGCTGGGAAGTAATGAACGAAAAAATCACACCTATTTACAAAGAACTTCCGGGATGGCAAACATCACTAAAAGGCATTGATAATTTTTCAGATCTACCTTCTGAACTTAAAGACTATATCAAATTTATCGAAACAGAATGCAATGTTGGAATCCCCTTGCTTTCAATTGGTCCTGACCGCAAGGAAACATTGATCAAAACGGATTTTATTTCAAAATTAAATTAGCAGGAAGGAGTTAGATTTATCTCCTGCCTTTTTTACCCTTTGCGTTTTATCTCAATCATTTCATAACTTTCAATGATATCGCCAACTTTAATATCATTGAAGTTTTCAATATTCAATCCACAATCCTGACCGGCAAAAACTTCTTTAGCATCATCTTTAAAACGTCTTAACGAACCCAGTTTTCCGGTGTAAATAACTATTCCGTCTCTGATAAGCCTTATTTTTGAGTTGCGCATAAGCTTGCCGTCAAGCACCATACAACCTGCAACAGTGCCTACCTTAGTTATCTTGAATATTTCTCTAACCTCAATATTGCTAAGTATCTTTTCTTCATATTCAGGAGATAGCATACCTTCAATAGCAGCTTTAATTTCGTCAATAACCTTATAAATAATAGAATACAAACGGATATCAATCTGCTCTGTTTCAGCAAGTTTCTTTGCTCCTAAAGTTGGTCTGACCTGGAATCCGATAATAATGGCATCTGAAGCGCTTGCCAGCAACACATCACTTTCAGTAATAGCACCAACTGATTTATGAATCACATTAACCTGGACCTGTTCAGCGCTCAGCTTGAGCAGTGAGTCAGCAAGGGCTTCAACTGAACCATCAACATCACCTTTAACAATAATATTCAATTCCTTAAAGTCGCCAATTGCGATTCTGCGACCAATTTCATCAAGAGTAATATGCTTCTGTGTTCTAAGTCCCTGTTCACGTTGTAATTGCTGACGTTTCAGGGCAATATTCTTAGCTTCTCTTTCATCTGAAAGCACATTGAACTGATCACCAGCCTGTGGAGCACCATTTAAACCAAGCAATAATACGGGAGTTGCCGGTCCGGCTTTTACAACAGCCTGATTTCTTTCGTTATGCATAGCTTTAACACGTCCGAAAGTAGTACCTGCCAAGACCACATCACCAACATTTAAAGTGCCATTCTCAATCAGGATCTTAGCAACATAACCTCTTCCTTTATCCAATGCCGATTCAATAACCGAACCTTTTGCATTTCGGTTCGGATTTGCTTTAAGATCAAGTAATTCTGCTTCGAGCAATACTTTTTCAAGGAGCAAATCAATATTAATTCCTTTCTTTGCCGAAATCTCCTGGCTTTGATATTTGCCTCCCCATTCTTCAACAAGGATATTTAGCTTTGACAGTTCTTCCCTCACTTTATCAGGGTTCGCAGTAGGTTTATCAATTTTATTTATTGCGATCACAATAGGTATTCCTGCTGCAAGAGCATGATTAATAGCTTCAACTGTCTGAGGCATAACATGGTCGTCAGCAGCAACCACAATAATAGCAATATCAGTTATTTTTGTACCACGGGCACGCATAGCAGTAAAAGCTTCGTGGCCGGGTGTGTCGAGGAAGGTAATCTTTTTACCATTTTCAAGCTTTACTTCATAAGCTCCTATATGCTGGGTAATTCCTCCTGCCTCTCCGGCTATCACGTTTGAATGCCTTATATAATCAAGTAATGACGTTTTTCCATGGTCCACATGTCCCATTACAGTAACTATCGGATGTCTTTCAACAAGATCTTCAGGCCTATCAACTTCTGTGGATTCATCAATTGCTTCTTGAACTTCAACACTAACAAATTCTACTTTAAAACCAAACTCTTCGGCAACCAGGACAAGAGTTTCTGCATCAAGTCGTTGATTTATTGATACAAATAATCCAAGACTCAGGCAAGCAGCAATAACTTGATTTACAGGCAAGTTCATCATAGTGGCCAGATCATTGGCAGTTACAAATTCAGTAACCTTCAATATCTTTTGATCCGATTGTTGTTTTTCAAGCTCTTCCTGTTTATGCTGAATTAAAAGCTGCCGCTTTTCACGTCTGTATCTAGCTGCTCTTGACTTTCCTGTTGAGCTCAGGCGCTGAAGTGTTTCTTTCATTTGGCGCTGGATCTCTTCTTCCGAAGGTTCAATTCTCCGAACTTCCCTTCTCGTTTTTCTATCTTTAAGTTTGCCTTTTTGATCAACAGCTTTTTCTGCAGCTGTTCCCACCGGTCCAACTTCTGCCTGTTTTTTAATCCTTTTGCGCTTTTTCCTTCGCACTTCTTTTTGTTCTACCGATGCTGCACCAGGTCTTGCAGTTTCCTGTTTTTTTGTTTCTGGCTTTTTAATAACGGGAAGTTCAATGCTTCCAAGAATTACAGGACCTTCGAGAATAATTTTTTCTCGAGGCATGAATTTAGGATCAACTTTTTCTTCTTCAACAATGGGTTCTGATTCTTCTGTTTTTGCCACAGGCTCAGACTCTATAATCTGTTCCGGTGATACAGGAGCAGATTTAATTGGTGCTTCAGCCGGTGCCGGAATCTCAGTGTCAGGCACGACTGTCTCTTCCGATTCGGTAATTTTAGGTGCTTTTTTCTTTTTTGGTTTCGCTTTTACTTTCTTTTCTTTTTCTTTTTCTTTTTCCTCTTTAGTTTTGCGGTCACGCTTGGATTTTGCGTTTATTGCATCCAAATCTATTTTACCCACAACCTTAACAGAAGCTCTCTTTTTTGCTTTTGTTTTAGGTTCTTCTTTCTGATCGGCCTCCGCAACAATTTTCTCAGAATCATCTTCAACCGGTAATTCAGTTTTTTCAACTCTTTCAGTTTCCGGTACTTTTGATTCTATTTCTCCAAGAGGTATTTCCTTAATTTCTTCTCCGGCACTTACTTCTTCTTTAATAGGCTTGTCTACTGAGATTTCAATTGGCTCAGTTTTTTCAGTAACAACTGCTTCAGCAGATGTATCAACTTTTTCTGGTTCTGCAGCTGGTACTTCTTCGGTTTTTGCTTTTGCAGATTTTTTTGATTCCGGAGTGGGTGGTTTAACATCAGTTTCTTTAGTTTCCGCAGGTTCTTCAGTTTCAGCAGGTTTATCTGTAGGTTTTAAATGATGGATATATTCCAACTCAATTTTCATTGCAGTTTCCTTCACAGCCTTTTCTGACTGAAACTCCTTTACTAAAAGGGCATACATTTCAGGTGTAAGCTTAGTATTTGGATTGCTATCAATTTTATGTCCTTTCTTTGAAAGGAATTCAGTTATAGTAGCAATCCCAATATTAAACTCTTTGGCTGCCTTAATTAATCGTATGGAAATGTTGCCGTTGGACATATAACTCCTTAGTTTTCTAAAGCTTTTGAACCCGTAAAAGTACACTTTTTCTATAAATGCCATCATTTAAGGTTGCAAAAAGCAAAATACTTTTGTTATTTCTATTAATCTATGCAAAATATCTGTTATTCAAATTCCGAATTAAGAATTTTAACAACTTCTAAAATCGTTTCTTCCTCAAGGTCGCTACGCTTAACCAGTTCAGCAATGCTAAGCTCCAATACACTTTTGGCAGTGTCGCAACCAATGTTTTTTAATACATCAATGATCCATTCATCAATTTCATCAGAAAATTCATCAAGATCCACATCTTCATAAAAGATCTCACTATCGCGGTATACGTCAATCTCATATCCTGTAAGTCTTCCAGCAAGTCTAATATTATATCCTCCCTTTCCTATTGCCAGTGAAACCTGATCGGGCTTCATATATACCTCCGCACGTTTATTTTCTTCATCAATAGTAATTGAAGTAATTTTTGCAGGACTTAAAGCACGCTGTATATAAAGAGTAGGATTTGTGGTAAAATTAATCACATCAATATTTTCATTATTAAGTTCCCTTACTATTCCATGTATGCGCGAACCCTTCATTCCAACACAAGCACCAACCGGATCAATACGATCATCATACGATTCAACAGCTACTTTGGCTCTTTCGCCGGGAACACGTACAATATTCCTGATAGTGATTAAACCATCATAAACCTCCGGAACCTCAAGTTCAAAAAGTCTTTCAAGAAATACGGGAGAAGTACGTGACACAATAATAAAAAGTTGTTTTTTATCATTCATTTCAACTTTTGATACAACTGCCCTTATGTTATCACCTTTACGATAAAAATCGGATGGTATTTGCTCTGATTTAGGAAGTAATAGTTCAATTGATTCATCGTCAAGTAACATTACTTCTTTTTTTCTTACCTGATAAATCTCAGCTGTAATGATTTCTCCTATCTTATCTTTATATTTCTTGAAAATACTATCTTTCTCATATTCCAAAACCTTTGCCACAAGATTTTGTCGCAAAGCCAGAATTTCACGACGACCAAAATCCTCCATTTTGAGTTCTTCAGTAACTTCTTCACCTACTTCAAAATCCGGTTCAATTTTGATAGCTTCTGAATAGGCAATTTGAGTATTTTCGTCTTCCACCTCACCGTCTTCAACTATAACCCGATTTCTCCATATCTCCAGGTCACCTTTGCCAACATTAACGATGATATCAAAATTTTCATCGCTACCATATTTCTTTCCGAGCATATTACGGAAAACGTCTTCAATAATACGCATCAAAGTTTCAGTTTCAATGCTTTTGAACTCTTTAAACTCTGAAAAAGTTTCTACAAGATTAATATGTTCCATTTCAAATTGTTATAAAATATTATTAATCATCTATTTAAATGAAATCAGACAAAGTGCCTTATTTATATCTGAAATTTCCAATTCAATTATTTTATCCTCAATAACCATTTTTCCCTTTTGTTTTTCAGTATGAACCTGAATTTTATCACCTTCAACTGAAAGTAGCTTTCCAGTAAAAGAGCTACCATCTTTCAACTCTATTCTGAATCTTCTACCAATATTTTTCACATATTGCCTTCTGAATTTCAAAGGCTGATCAATTCCAGCCGATGATACCTGAAGGGTAAAATCCTCGTCATTGCGATTCAGATTTGATTCAATATATTTCGATAACATAGCACAATCATCAATCGTAACTCCTTGATCACCATCAATATAAACATTAATCTGGTTACCCTGTCTGATAACCAGATTAGTGAGAAAAAATGGAGTATTTTCAAGTTTTTCTTCAACAATTGACCGTATGCTATTCTCAGTAATCATTTACTATTTTTAATAAAAGAGGGGACTGAAGTCCCCTGCTACTATATCTCTAATCTGTTCCTTGTTGAACCGTTCCTATATAATCCTGCCCACAAAATCAACAAGGTGACTATTTTTGCGGCTGCAAAAGTAATATATTTTTACAAGCTGTGCAAAAAAAATCATTACTGTCTCATTTATACGAATTTATTCAAGCGGGCGTTTTGGAGATTTGGAGCAATCACGATCTTTTTTTCAAGCGTGTAAAAATCACATATTTCAGAAATATATCTGACTATTTTAAAACTACTATCTGGATAACAATGAATAAAAAAAATATTTTTCACCTTTTTTTGTGTTTAGCAGCCATTAACATATTTTCATTAGCTAATGCCCAAACCCCAAAAGAAACTGTTTTTGATGAAATAATTTTAAGTGTTGATACAAATACATACCTGCTTTCTGAGCTTCCGGAGCAACACCGCGAAGCTAATCTATTTCCCTTTTTGTATCGTCATGAAAATGAACTTGCCGAATTAAAGTTAATACATAAATCATCTTATAATTCTGAGCTTATAGATGTTTACTCATCGCCAGGAATTAATGTAGTACAGTTCAAGGAAGTACACCCTGAAAAACACTTTCTGATATATTTTCAATTCGAAAATATTACCAGAGGTAATTTCTTCAATATAACTACTGCCATACTTCTTGATAACCACGACACTGTGTATCAGCAAATTTCATTACAACCTGTTACACTCATGCAGATTTCGCTCGTAAATTATTCAGAAGAGATCTTTATTGGTGAAGAAGTTGTAAATGAACTAAATGTAAATTTAGCCGGAAATATTTTAATTCATTCGGGTTGGATAGTAAAAGACAATTTCAATTATCGCCTGAGCGAAAAAAATGGTTCTGTTTTTCTTCATCTAATGGCATTCAGTACCGGACTCCAGAAATTCCCAATTGAGGTAGAACTAATGAAGCCAATGATGAATACAAACGGGGAATTCAACTATAAATATTCTTTTGAGACACCACCGTTCAATGTTCGTTCCAGCCGTATGGCATTTCTTGGTATTGACCATAAAGAAATAATTCTTGATGATGAAAATAAATTAAAAGGCGTTGAGGTTCAGCTGGACAATCATCGCACACTTCAGCTTAACAAAACTTATAGGATTGAAGCACAGGAAGAAGCCGGAGGAGCACTGATTGCTGAATTATTCACTAAAAGCAATCTGATGAACAATCGCGTTCTGGCTATACTCCGACCCTATAACTTTCATCATTCCCGCGAAGGCTATCTTTACATTAAAGATGGAGATCAGGCTAAATTTTTAAGCAATTTTTCGGTAATTCCGCAAAGTGTAATACATAATGTAAAAATAATGCATGAAGGGCGAAACTGGACTGAGAGACTTGAAGTTAACCCAAATGAAAGAATCATAGTCAAAATTTCAGGGCAAAGCCTTGAAAAAACCAATATCGCATTTGAGATGCCTGGAGGCAGAATAAGTGATACCATCAACTGGTCGGATACCGAAGTGGAGTTCAGCATGCATATTCCAATAGAAATCCCAAAATCAAGAGTCAGTCTGCTGGTTAATAACCGACCTTCAGGTTATGAACTAACAATTGCTGAATATCAGATTCCACGGCAGTTTGACTTCATTAAAATAAATTACGGAGATAATCCCCAAAAGGTATCTGAAATTGCCGGGCCCATTTTCCATGAAAGCTCAATACGCGATATAGTAATAAATTTCGATAATTATAAAATTGATGAAAACGGAAAATTATTCGGCAAACAATATCTTGATATTGAAGTCAGAATTCTTGGTCCTCGTGGTGAATTACTTGAAACATTGAGACAAAACGGTATTGCAGTATGCCCTGCCGAAAACTCATCACGGTTTCGGTATTACTCAAAGAAAGATTGCCGCATTCAGGAACTCAGTTTAAATCAGTTTCTTTCGCGAAAAACCCATTCATGGGATATATGGACCAGAGTGCTGATAACCATTGAACACTCAGCAGGTAAATACAGTACGGGTCATCACAAAAAAACTCTTGAAATCATTTTACAGCGTCAGCTACGTTTTGATGTTGATGTTTCATTTCCAGCCGGATTACTTATTTTAAGTCCTGAAAGCGAGAAAATTGGCAATCTTAGCGGTATAAGTATGGCGATGATCGCACAATTCAGCTTTTATTACAAGGATAAAATTGCAATAATGAAACCATATAAAATCGGAGGAGGGTTTCTTGCACTTAATGCTTTCAACTTCTCAGAAAGTGCCGGAATTAACAGAGATATGGGTATTGTTCTTATAGGTAGCATCTTCCCTACCCGCAGAGATTCACGAATGTCGTTTCCTTTATATGTGGGTGGTGGTTATTTTCTGAACCAAAAAGAATGGTTTATGCTTCTTGGACCCGGAATCAGAGTGAGCTTCTAAAACAAAACCAAACCTGAAGGATCATATTTCAAGCAAAGGCTTAACAGCCAGAATTTGTTTTCTAAGAACCAGTATTGCTGTTAAACATATTACGCTCATAATCAAAACAGTAATCCCAACACCAATATATTCAGCCAACGCACCAGTCATAAGGTTCCCAAGCGGAGGCATTCCCATAAACGTGAGACTATAAAGTGAGATCACCCTTCCACGTTTATCACTGTCAGCAACTCCCTGGAGCAGAGCATTTGTAGCATTAAACATAACAATCATACCAAAACCGGCAATAAAAAGGGTAAGCATAGAAAGCACGACTATATGGGATTGTGAAAAAAAACCCAGAGCAATGGAAAAAAGTAAAGCAGCAGTAATTATATTAGCAGGCAAGGCTTGCATTTTCTGACGGGAAGCAAGAAACAATGCTCCGGAAAGAGCGCCTGCTCCTAACGAACCTATTAATGTTCCCAATAAGGTAGCACTCCCTTTAAGGACATTTGCAGCAAAAGCCGGTAATAATGCCTGAAAAGGCAGTCCAATCAATCCACAAATTGCTATTAGCATCAAAGGATAGCGTATAGGTTTAAAACCCCATGAATATTGCAAACCTTCAGCAAGCTGCCTTAAAATACTTCCCTGTGAAGATGTTTGAACCGATTTTTTAACCTTTATGTACAAAAGACTAAGAACCACAGCCGAGTAACTGATACCATTTATTAAGAAACACCATCCTTCGCCAACAAGGCTGATGAGAATACCTCCTATTAAAGGACCAATAAAACGAGCAGAATTATTAAGTGAACTGTTTAATGCTATGGCATTAGGTAGATCATCCCGGTTGCCGATGATTTCAAGTACGAAAGCATGACGGAAAGGATTATCAAAAGCATTGATAACTCCGGCAATTATTGATATTGTGATCAGATGGGCAATTGTAGCTATATCCAGAAGTACGAGAACTGCAAGAGTGAGTGTGGTCAGCATTGCCATTGATTGCGTTATTATCAGGGTTCTTCTCTGATTTAACCTGTCAGTGAAAACGCCGGCAAGCGGAGTAACTACCAACGAAGGTATCTGCCCGGTAAAAGCGATGATACCCAGATACATTGCTGAGCCTGTAAGACGATAAACAAGCCAGCCCATGGCAACATTCTGTATCCATGCTCCCATGAGCGAAATACTCTGTCCAAAAAAATAATAGCGGTAATTGCGATGACGTAATGAACGGAAAATCAATCTTAAAGCCTCAAGCCTAAAAATTTCACCACGTCCGCTCATAGAAAAATAAGGTTTTCGCAAAAATACAGTTTATCTGTGAATGTTGCAGATTCAATCTTTTAAAAGAGATCCGGCTTAAATCTTGAGTAGAATAGGTTTATTTTCAATTCCTTTCTTAATTTTGTATTTTAATTCCCAAAATGATGAATAATATTCTAAAGCATTTGCCCCATATTAAGCATTCCGATTCAGATAATTTTTTCTTAATCGCGGGACCATGCGTAGTGGAAAATCCTGATATGCCTGAAAAAATTGGCAATCATATAAAACACATTTGTGAAGAACTTGAGATCCCTTTTATTTTCAAGGCTTCCTATAAAAAAGCAAATCGTTCAAAAGCTGATTCATTCACCGGAATTGGTGATATTCCGGCTCTGGAAGCCATACAACGGGTGGGGGTAAATCTCGATCTGCCAACAATAACTGATATCCACAGCGAAGCTGAAGCTGAAATAGCAGCTAATTATGTTGACATATTGCAAATCCCGGCTTTTCTGTGCAGGCAAACCGAGCTGCTCCAGGCAGCAGGGCGAACCGGGAAATTTGTGAATATTAAAAAAGGTCAGTATGTTTCAGCTGCATCTATGGCATTTGCAGCAGAAAAAATTAAAATCACCGGAAACAATAAAATCATGTTAACCGAGCGCGGAAGTATGTTCGGATATTACGATCTTATTGTGGATTTCAGAAATATTGCAATCATGAGATCATTCGGATATCCGGTTGTACTTGATGTAACGCATTCACTTCAACAACCTAACCAGGCAACCGGAGTATCAGGCGGAATGCCTGAAATGATTGCCACAATAGCAAAAGCCGGGATTGCAGCAGGTGCTGACGGGATTTTTCTTGAAACTCATCCTAATCCTGCAGCAGCTAAATCGGATGGGGCTAATATGCTGCCACTTGACCAGTTAAATGATTTGCTGATAAAACTTACCAGTATCAGAAAAGCACTGATACCTTAAAAGGTCAGAAACCAAAAGAAATTTATTTTTCTTTAATCCTGATATATTTTAATGAGCCTGTTTCAGGATGAAATTGCACCTCGCTTACACCATCGAAAGGCAAAAAGACAATTGTTCCTAACTGACTTATGACAAACTGATTATCGGTTAAAATACCCTCTCCTGCTCTGACGGTAAAATTAGCTTTATCAGGGATCCTGTAAAAGAAGCCAGTTGATTTGCGCTTAGCTTGTTCACGTACTTTATGATGCTGCTCAACTTTTGTAATATTGCCGGCTTTGGTAAATTCAATTGTAACAGGTTCTCCAAAAGGCGATTTTGTATCCAATACACCCTGCGTTGGTGAAAACTTGCAAAGAACCTTACGCTGGTCTGCATTATCGGGCAAGGGTTCAAGAACAAAACTATAATGCCGGGTTGTAGTGGTGGTTTTACCTTTGAACAGTGCAAGATATTCGTTTTGAAGGTTCAGAAGCTGATCATTCATATATGCCATTGTTTCAGCCGAGTAGCTAACTTCCTGATAACCTGTTATTAACCCAAACCTGTCTTCTTCAAGCTTAAGAATAAAATTGGCAGCTTCACGTGCTTTTTGTTCAGTTGATTTTTCGATAAATGTTTTTCTAAAAAACACCTCTTCAAAAGTTGTGGTGTCAACATTAATACGCCGAATAAAAGTGTCAACTTTTTCAATTATTCCGGGAACCGTGACATCCATAAATTCATCCCGAAATATTGGTTTTTCAAAATCCTTTTCTTGTTTCTTCTTTTCAGAAGCCTTGCCCGTTTCGTGCCAGTAAGCTGACTGCATTAAACCTTCGGGGCTTAATGATAAAAAGATATTGTTTTTATTCTTCTCAGGAATCCTGATATAGTAAAACTGCTCCTGATCAACTTCAGAAAAGGAACTCATGCTTGCACCTGTAATGTGGTAAACCGTGGAATTGCTTCGCGGCACATTATCCAACCCCAACAAACGGCTTGCATACTCAGAGTAAGGTCCGGAAACTATATCAACTCTTTCAACCCAAATATCCACTCTTATTTTATTTTTCGGCAGCGCGTAATATATCCCTTCATTGTATTTATTATCCAATTCCCTGTCAAGAGAAACTATTTCAACCTGGGCTGCTATCCGACCACATATTCCTGTTAAAGCAAAGAATATCAGGCTTAAAATCGCTGGTTTTAATTTATTCATGGCAGTGTTTTATTGCATTTTGACTTCTTTAACGCTTTTCTTAATCCAAATGGTATAATATTCTGATATTAATGATTTATACCGATTGGAAAAATATAATAGACCAATTTTCGCTCTGCTCGATTGTTCTATACATTTAAACCATCGGCATTTACGTTTGTAGATTTACAAAACAGTTTGGACTATTTTGTAAATACAAATCGTATTAATAGCAAATTATTCCGTGTCATCAATCAGGATCAGAAAAAAATCAATTCATACTATAAATAAAGTCCTTTTTAAATACAATCATGCCTTTCTACACAATAATTTCTCCGTTCCTGATCATATAAGTGGCTTTACCCTGAGTTTTTATGCCTTCAAAAATATTCAGTTCACAATTCTGATGATGTGTTGAGGCTGATATTATTCCGCTTATTTCCGAATCCCAAATTATAAGGTCGGCATCAGAGACTTTAGCAATAGTGCCTTTTTTCCGGAATAATCCAAAAACACTCGCAGGCATGGTTGAAGTAAGATTCACAAATTGCTGCAGAGTAATAATGGAAAGAATAGCCAGCAGCACCCCGCAAATGCATATGAACATGAGGATCAATGCCACCCGGAAAAATATAGAAACCACCTGCGTCTATAGTCTATGAAGCTACAATATCATCAGAAAAAATTTTTGCAATCTTTTATATAATACCATCCTGAATCAGCACTTCACCATTGGTGGTAGTATTTTCACTTACAACAATTCCATTCTTTATGTTCAAATTTATGGTAGCAGTTTTAATTTTCGTCAAGCAGTTTGCAATACAAACCATCCCTTTCCTCAGCAAAACCAAGCTTTTTAAGATATATTGAATATTTCTTACTTTTCACTTCAGCTTTTGCATTTTTAAAACCCAGGGCAACGAATTTTGATTTTAACTGTCCGTAAATAAACCTTCCGTTTTTAAAATCCCTGTACTCCGGCAAGACATAATCCAGACCTACACAAAGCGTGTCCTCTTTCTTACGATGAGCAAGAAAAATTCCTGCAACTGCCATATTTCTCAATGTAAAAAAACTAATGGTGTTCAATTCAGGTTTATAAGAGAAGCCCGGGAAAAACTTCTGAATATCTTTATCATAGAATTCGAGAAATCTTATCAAATAACGATTCTCGGGTCTTACTTCAAGGATTTCAAAAATTTCTTTTTTCGAATAAATAATTACCAAATAATATATATCCACAAATGCAATAAAAGCATTGAGAATACCAACCGGCCATGCATCAATGAGCCACCCGTAAAGAGAAAAGGTAGCGGCTCCAATAAGATTTATCCATCTGAACTTCAGAATAGAACTCATGGTCATTGACACAGCAATAATTACAGAAGCTATATATCCTATCCATTGAAGAGTACTTATTTCCATATTGTTAAAAATTTATAATAATTCACTTTTATTACTTTAACGTACTACAATATTTTGACAAAATGCTCGTTAATAACATACTGATACTCAGTAAAGTAAATATCATTTTATCAATATTAACCAATTTCAGGAAAACACTGAGTTCAATCATGTAAAAGCTAACTCAGTTAGTTATTGGAAAATTTTGTATCTTTACTGCAACCCTGAAACACAACACATTACCAGAGGCTGACATACACAAATCTTTACTTATTTTTACTCTGAGAGATTTTCGGAATCATATTTATCAGACCCGGGGTTTATATCAAATAATCAGGACTAAATAACGTTAAAACAATAAATTTAGCCACTGTGGCAAAAATACTGTAAAAATCAGAAAATAATGGATAGAATCAATGTTTTATGGGTTGATGATGAGATTGACATGCTCAAGCCTCACATCATTTTTCTAAATCAAAAAGGCTACGATGTTCATACTGCAAACAACGGTGGCGATGCTCTTGATATACTGAAAACAAGATCTTTTGATGTTGTTTTTCTTGACGAAAACATGCCTGGGCTTTCAGGAATTGAGACTCTTGCTATTCTTAAAGAAAATTATCCCAGCCTTCCTGTGATAATGATCACAAAAAGCGAGGAAGAACGAATCATGGAAGATGCCATAGGCTCAAACATTAGCGATTATCTGATTAAACCGGTGAATCCTAATCAGATATTACTGGCTCTGAAAAAAAGCCTGGAAAATAAAAAGATAATAAGCGAAAAAACCACTTTTGCATATCAGCAGGAGTTTCGTAACATTGGTATGGAGATCTCAAATAATCTCACTCATAGCGAGTGGATGGATGTTTACCGCAAACTGGTATCATGGGAACTAAAGCTTGAATCATCAAAAGATGAAAGTATTTTTGAAATACTGCAGATGCAGAAAAGTGAAGCCAATCAGGTATTCAGTAAATTTATTGAAAAAAACTATCAGCGCTGGTTAAGTGATTCATCATCAAATCGCCCTGTACTTTCACATACTCTTATTCGCGAGAAAGTATTTCCGGTTCTGGATAAAAAGCAACCTGTTTTTATTATTTTAATAGACAATCTCCGTTATGATCAATGGAAAATACTTCAGCCTGTAATCGAAGAATTTTTCAGGGTAGAAAAAGATGATATGTATTACAGCATATTGCCAACCACTACGCAATATGCGCGAAATGCATTCTTTTCTGGTCTGATGCCTTCGGAAATTGAAAAGAAATATCCGCGTTACTGGTTGAACGAAGGTGATGAAGGCACAAAGAATCAATTTGAAAGCGAACTTCTTGGTGAGTTATTAAAACGCTTTGGGCGCGATATTCGCTACCAATATATTAAGGTACTTAACCTTAATGCGGGGCGTAAACTTGTTGAGTCAATGCCAAATCTGATGGTAAACCAGCTGAATGTGATAGTGTATAATTTCGTTGACATGCTTTCACATGCACGTACCGAGATGGAAATAATAAGAGAGCTTGCCGGCGATGAAGCTGCATATCGCTCAATTACGCATTCATGGTTCATACACAGCCCATTGCTCGATATTATAAAATATCTTGCCGAACAGCAGGTTAACCTTATTATTACTACTGATCATGGCTCGGTCAGAGTTCAAAACCCGGTAAAGATCGTTGGCGACAGAACCACTACTACCAATCTACGTTATAAGTCAGGTAAGAGTCTGAATTACAATGCAAAGGAAGTATATGAAGCCAGAAACCCTGACAATGTATTTTTACCAAAAACAAATATAAGCTCGTCTTATGTATTTTGCAGGCGAAACGATTTCTTTGCCTATCCCAATAATTACAATTACTACGTGAATTATTACCGCGACACTTTCCAGCATGGTGGTATTTCGCTTGAAGAAATGGTAATACCATTTATTTCGCTAAAGAACAAATAATTACAGTACAACATTTTTAGCTGCTATCTGCTTTTTATTTGCTGTTTTCTTAGTACCTTGCGCCCAAACTTCTTATTATTTTTCAATGTTAACTTTTGAAGCAGCTAATTTATCTGATCTTCAAACTATTGCTCATAAAATTTTGAATCAATTTTCTGAGCTAAGGGTTTTTGCGCTTAGAGGTGTAATGGGAGCTGGAAAAACAACATTAATAAAAGAGCTTTGTCATGTACTTGGAGTTAAAGATGTGGTTGTAAGTCCTACTTTTGCATTAGTTAATGAGTATCATGATAGTATGGGTGAATCAGTGTTCCATTTTGATTTTTATCGTATCCGTTCAATTTCAGAAGCATTTGATCTGGGATACGAAGAATATTTTTACAGCGGTTCATATTGCTTCATTGAATGGCCTGAAAAAGTAGAGCAACTTTTGCCGCCTGATAGTGTTTATATTAATATTGATGTTAATAATGAGAATCTGAATAGAACAATTATGGTTCAATAAAATTTTTTATCCCATGGATCCGGAAAAAACATCATATTATTCTTTTAGTACTGCGTCAGGTTTGTTGCCCAAAGAAGAAATGCTTGAAGTAGCTATAAGGAGATCATCGCTGATCATAGGCATACCACGCGATAATTCAAAATTAGAAAATCGCATTCCTCTGGTTCCAAACGCAGTGGGCTTGCTTGTAAAGAACGGGCACAGGGTTTTAATTGAAACTGAAGCTGGCAAACATGCTTTTTTCAGTGACATGGATTATGCCGAAAACGGGGCTGAAATAGTCAACTCACCAAACGAAGTATTTAACAGCGATATTATTCTTAAAGTGGCTAGGCTTACAAAATCCGAATCGGAAATGCTCAGACCACGACAAGCAGTTATTTCCACATTAAATATACAGGGATGTCAGGAAGATTATATTAAGGAGTTAATAGCAAAGAAATGTACTGCAATAGCTTTTGAATTTCTTCGCGACAGAACAGGGGCATATCCTGTCAGACGTTCGATGAGTGAAATAACAGGAAATGCTTCCATTATGATAGCTGCAGAATATCTTTGTCATCCTACTCTTGGCAAAGGACATATGTTTGGAGGATTTTCAGGAGTGCCGCCCACCGAAGTTATATTACTTGGAGCAGGAACAGTTGCTGAATTTGCTGTTGCTTCAGCTCTTGGAATGGGCGCCTCAGTTAAGGTTTTCGACAATTCTATACATAAGCTTCGCAAGCTGCAATCCATGATCAATACCAGGATCTTTACCTCAGTTATACAGCCAGAGATCCTTTCAAAAGCACTTAAAACCGCTGATGTTGTAATTGCTGCTATTCATACCGACAGCGGCAGGGCTCCATTCAGTATTACTGAGGAAATGGTCAGGAATATGAAACCGGGATCTGTGATAATAGATGTTACAATAGATCAGGGTGGCTGTGTTGAAACATCAGAACCTACCGATCACCAGAATCCAATATTCAAAAAATATGATGTAATACATTATTGCGTTCCAAATATTGCTTCGCGTGTTCCTCACACAGCTTCATATGCCATGAGCAATTATATAGCTCCTATCCTGCTTTCGATAGGTGAAAAGGGAGGAATTGCTAATGTACTAAAAGAAAGTCAGGGAGTGAGACGCGGAGTTTATGTATTTAATGGCATTGTTACCAATATTCTGATCAGCGAGAAATTTAACATGCCATTTCAGGATGTTGATTTAATAATGACTGCTTTTTAATTATTTAAGGTTTTGTTTTAAGCCTGTTTTTAATTCAAAACACGCATAAATCATTGTTCGTATATCAATTACATTTCAATATTTGGATGGCGATAGATGTTTCATATTATTGTAAAACCTTTGGATTCAGTTTTTCTGAGAAGGTGCAAATAAAAAACGTGAGTTCATGAAGTGGAAATCATATATCAACGGTTTTAGCATGTATCTTAGAATAGAGAAATCTTTATCGCAGAACACAATTGAATCTTATTTAAGGGATATTAAAAAGCTTCAGGAATACATTGATGAGAATCATTTAAATATTTCTCCGGAAAATGTTACAAAAGAACATCTTCATGATTTCATTATCCGTATTAATGAAAAAGAGATAAGTCCTAGGTCTCAAGCCAGACTGATTTCGGGGATCAGAAGTTTTTTCAGATATCTGTTGATCGAAAACAAAATAAACAACGATCCCACTCAATGGCTTGACATGCCGCGTATTGAATCACGTTTACCAGATACTCTCAGCGTTAACGAAATTAACCGGATAATTGATTCGGTTGATCTGAGTAAACCGGATGGCGAGCGAAATAAAGCTATCCTTGAAATCCTTTATGGCTGCGGATTAAGGGTATCAGAACTAACAAACATGAAGATTTCGGATATTCATTTCAGGGAAGAATTCATTCGCTTCACAGGAAAAGGAAATAAAGAACGTCTTGTACCAATAGGCAGAAGCGCCCTGAAGCAGATTGAAATCTATCTTAACAGCGTAAGAATTAAACAAAAGATAAATAAAGGTTCAGAGGATATTCTTTTTTTGAATAACAGGGGTAACCAACTCTCAAGAGTGATGATATTCAATATAATAAAGAAACAAGCTGAACTGGCAGGCATACAAAAAACCATAAGCCCTCATACATTCAGGCATTCATTTGCCACCCATCTGGTTGAGGGTGGCGCTGACCTAAGAGCAGTGCAGGAAATGCTTGGACATGCCTCAATTATAACAACCGAGATTTATACTCATCTCGACAGGCATTACCTGCGAAATATCATCATGGAATATCATCCACGAATTAAAAAAAAGTGACAGATCACTGATTAAAAGAATGAAGCGCTCCAGTTTACACCTATCAGCTTATCTTCCTCAAAATAAAAATCAATTAAAGCATCTTCGAAAGACAATAGTTTTTCGCCCCATTCTTCATCCTCCTGATAAAAATCATTAAAACCATTCTCTTTCATAAGATCAATTATTTGCTCCTCACTCATCTTAAAAATAGCTTTTCCAAACAATGTTGCATTAAGATTGCTTACTTCAATACTAGTGAGTTCAAGATCGTGTTCGCCTTCAAAAAACAAACTAATGCCCTCTTCGTCATAGTACCATAACTGTGAATCAAGATCTTCATCAGTATCTTTTTCCAGGGCTTCAATTTCAATGGGGTCACCAAGCAACTTTTCGGCATCTTCAGGTGATGCACCAAAAACAAGTTCATTTAGACCCTGTTTAAGCAGAATGTCAAGCTTTTCCATATTCATATATTTATCAGGTTTAAATTTGGAATTCAAAATTTTGGTCAAATTAAAGCAAAATTATTTAATGCAGTTCAAAAAAGTTAAGATTAAGACCAGAAAAATAAAATCAGACTTTATTAATTAATTCATAAATACATTGGATTGTTTATAATTCAGTGGGTTTTAACGGATTTATTTATTTATTTATTTATTTATTTGTGAATAGTAATCCTTAGCTAAGAAAAATTACGAAAATGGTGAATCGGGCTCCTTTGCCATATGATTAAATGCAAGTTTACGCGACAAAGCAGGAAATAATTTATTTATCAGAACTATCAGTTTCCCCTCTTTAAAGGTCAGAACCATATTATTTTTTCGCTTTATAACACCTTTAAGTATTTTTTCAGCAACCTCTTCAGCCTTCATCATTGATTTTTCATCTCTGGGACTTTCTCCTTGCGGATTTCCGTCAGCGTTGAGAGCTATATTTCTGATGTTTGAAGCCGTAAAACCCGGAGCCACTATCATTACGTGTAAACCTGCTTTTAGGTTCTCGGTTCGTAAAGACTCAAGAAAACCTCTCACAGCAAATTTCGAAGCCGAATAACCAGTTCTTCCAGGTAATCCAATATGGCCAGCAACCGAAATAATACCTGCCAGCGAACCTTTGGATTCCAACAAATAAGGTAAAGCATACTTAGTGCAATAAACAGTGCCCCAGAAGTTTACATCCATCAATTGATGGATCACTTTAAGATCAAGATCAGCAAATAAAGCTCGCATTGAAATTCCTGCATTGCAAATTAAAACATCAATAGTTCCGAATCTGTTTATGGCTTCATTGATGAGGTTCTTACAATCATTTTCAACTGAAACATCAGTTTTTACAGCAATTATCTCAATCCCATAACCTGAAATTTCAGAAACCATAGCTTGTAATACTTCAATATTTCGGGCTGCAATTACAAGCCTGGCTCTCTGTTTCGCAAAAGTATAAGCCAATGCTTTGCCTATTCCAGAAGAAGCTCCTGTAATTATAACAACTTTGTTTTGTATATTTTTATTCATGACCTGATAATCCTCTAAACCCATTTTTCGAATGCAATAATTAGTTCTCAATTGTAAAGAACAAAGGTAAATAAATGCCAATACTCTATCATTGAACTATATTTGCAAAGTTAAACAGAAAAATATGAAGTCGTTAACAAAAAAATTTTATCAAAATCTGGCTCAAACCTCACCAGCACCGTTGGCTTTGGAGGTTCAATCGGCTGAAGGTTCGTACCTGTATGGCATTGATGGCAAACGTTATCTTGATTTTATATCAGGAATATCGGTTAGCAGCACTGGTCACCGGCATCCGGAAGTAGTGGCATCCATAAAAAAACAACTGGACAGGCATTTACACGTAATGGTCTATGGCGAATTTGTTCAGGAACCTCAGGTAATGCTGGCACACAGGCTTGCACAATTATTGCCTCCATCATTGAATACATGTTTTTTTGTGAACTCGGGCAGCGAAGCAGTTGAAGGTGCTTTAAAATTAGCTAAACGCTTTACAGGAAGGCATGAAATTATTTCTTTTAAAAATGCCTATCACGGCAGCACTCAGGGTTCTCTTAGTGTTTGTGGAAATATGGAGCTGAAGATCCGATATATGCCTCTGCTACCATCAATTAAACATCTGAATTTAAATGATATAAACCAGCTCAGCGAAATTACTAAAGAAACAGCCTGTGTGATTATTGAACCTGTTCAGGGTGAAGCGGGAGTTATACCTGCTAACATTGAGTTTCTAAAAGCACTCAGAGAAAAATGCACAGAAACCGACTGCCTTTTGATCTTCGATGAAATACAAACCGGCATGGGAAGGACAGGCAAACTTTTTGCTTTTGAGAAATTTGATGTAAAACCCGATATACTTCTGCTGGCAAAAGCCTTTGGCGGTGGCTTGCCTTTGGGTGCTTTTATTTCATCATCAGAAATAATGAAATGTCTTGGTTATGACCCTCCTCTCGGACACATAACAACCTTTGGCGGGCATCCTCTAAGCTGTGCTGCTGCACTGGCTAATCTTGAAATTATTGAGAGAGAAAAATTATATAATCATGCTGAACAAAAAGCTGATCAAATAATTAAAGCGCTGTCAGACTTACCTGAAATAAAAGAAATACGATATTGCGGTTTATTGATGGCTTTGCAGTTTGAAAGTGCTGAACTCAATCAAAGTATAATTAATAGGTGTTTTGACAATGGTCTGATAACTGACTGGTTCCTTTACAAACCTGATGCAATGCGAATAGCACCGCCTATGACTATAACAACTAAGGAAATTAATGAAGCAATAACCATAATTAGGGAAGCAATAAAAACAGCAGATTAAGATGTAAAGTATACAGTCGAAAACACTTGTAAAATATAATAAACCGTTAGATCAATGAAGAAAAAATAAGTTTTAAGGATCTGATGGGTTCCGGTAGAGATAAATAAAAACCACAAATGAAAATCGCGCTTCTTAATACCGGCAAAACTGAAAAAAAGCACATCGCTGATGCGCTTGATATTTATAGCAAACGACTGGTGCATTACTGTAATTTAGAAATTAGTGATGTGAATTCCGGAACTAGTTCAGGGAAATTGGCTCCTGCACAATTAAAACAGTATGAAGCTGAATTACTGTTGAAAAAATTAAAACCTGATGATTTTGTTGTTTTGCTTGATGAAAAAGGCAGGCAGTTTCGTTCAGTGGAATTTGCAGACTGGATTAATGCGCATCAGTTAAGAAGAATTAAAAGAATGGTTTTCATTACCGGTGGTGCATACGGATTTCATGAAACTATGTATAAAAGGGCGAATGAAAAAATATCACTTTCAAATATGACTTTTCCTCACCAGTTAGTCAGGTTGATATTCATTGAACAGCTTTATAGAGCCTTTACAATTATCAGGAATGAGCCATATCACCATGAATGATAAAACTCTGATAATAACAACTTTAACAAAAAACAAGGAATAAAATTCTAATCATAATGACGGGCATCATTAATCAATTATTGTTAAAATATAAATGATTAACCGATCAGGTTCTAATGAAACCAGGTATATGCCTGATAGTTTAAGCTTTGTACCCTATAAAATCCTCAAGTTTAAGATGTTCAGCAAAATAAAATAATGTGAAACCCAGAATCAAACCTAATTTGAAATTTTCATCTTTCTGTCCCCTTCTGTAATTTGGAACATTCATAGGATGATCAATCTTTAGGTCTTCAAAGATTTCAGGTATGGCAGTCCACAAATCCCATTTATTCTCTTTTGTTATAGTCAGATAATCTTTTATTGCCAATCTCTCCGGAACATCTGTTTTTATATTCTCTACAACAATCTTACTTAATTTCATTTCCAATTCCTCAATGGTTTCAATTCTTTTGGAATAACTCATCCCAAACATTCTTTCTACTGTCCAATCTCCCAATAAAAATGACAAATCCCTAATTAATTCGGCTGTATATTCCAGAGTAGCAACTTTATAAGTTCCTAGTTTGCAAGTTGGTAATGGATTTTCTATTTTGCTGTCGAATTCCGATAAAAGTCTGGAATACTCACTACATCCGGCTTTTTTAATTCTACTGGTGATTTCGTTTTCTTGTTTTTTTGGCATCTTGAAATTCTCCTAATGTTTAAAACAACAATACGTAAAAGACTTTTTAACCTTTTCTTTTCCTTTAACTGAGTTATTCATTTGCAAATTTAAAAAAACTTTTAATGCTTTTGATTGTAACCCCCGTAAAAATCAAAGATTTATTTTGTTATAGAATCTCAAACTCAAAACCAGGTTAAGGTAATTTTATTCAATTCTTTTCAAAATATCTACAATTATCGGCAAATGATCACTATATCCTCCCATGTATTGCATTCCATAATAAGTGCGGTTTAAACGTTTACCAGTATAAACAGGGTCATCTTCAAGTAAAAAATCAGCATCAAGAATTATTGCTCCACGCTTATGAACCATCAGGTTACGATCGCCATTTAAAAGACTTTGCGACACAATAAACTGATCAAGAGTACTCCACTCACCCTGAAATTTAAGGCTACCTTTAGAGGGTTTACGAAATAACGGTCCCATCAGGTTATAAAGTTTACCCGGCTCAAGTTCTCCCGGTTCAAACACTGCTCCCAGAAAGACTTCAATGCTTTGCTCATCAGGCGGATCATTAAAATCTCCCATGATTAGTATGTTGGCTTTTGAGTCAAATATAACTATTGAATCAACGTATGATCTCAGCAAAGCTCCAGTAAACTCCCTCAAAGGCTTTGTCACCATATATCCTCCATATCGTGAAGGCCAGTGATTCACAAACAGATGAAGAGTATCGCTGTCAAGTGCCAAACCTTTTACATATAAAATATCTCTGGTACTTCTAACATTTTCACCGGGAAATATCACATGAACAGGTTCGGAATGCAGGACTTCAAATTTCTCAGGTCGGTACAGCATAGCTACATCAATTCCACGTTCGTCCGGTGAATCGTAATGCACTATTTCATAACCAAGCCTATCCAAAGCACTGTATTCAAGCAGTTTTTTAAGTACAAAGCGATTCTCGATCTCACATAGACCAATAATATCCGGAGCCTCCCATTCCCCTGCTGTAATTAGTACTTTAGCCAGATCCTGACATTTTTTCTTAAACCGGTTATAAGTCCAGTATCTCATCCCTCCAGGTGAGTATTCAATATCATTGATCAGGCTGTCGCGGAAAGGATCAAAAAGATTTTCAACATTATAAAACACAACACGCATTGCTGTATTGCCTCTGTATTCATCATTCTGAACCGGATTCCAGGAAAAAAACATAACGCCAGTCAGGGCTACCAATAAAGCCACCAGCAAATTATTTGGAATGATTCTGTTTTGTGTCATGCGCTAATTATTTGCCGTAAAAATAATCATTTATTAATAATTTTGCCAAACATTAACTATAATAAAAATTAACCATGAAGAAAAAGCGTAACAAGAGACGTAATTACTATCGTCTTACATTGCAATGGATCATAGTTGCCCTTCTGGGTTATATGGTTGTAAGGCTTTTTGTGGATGCCACATATAAACCCGATTTTGAAGCTTATTGTCCTTTTGGCGGAATGCAGGCTTTAGGCAGTTATCTTAATGCCAATTCCCTTGCATGCACAATGTCAACCACACAGATAATTATGGGGATACTGCTTGCTGTCGGCGTTTTACTGGTAAGCAAGTTATTCTGCAGTTATATCTGTCCTATCGGCACCTTCACTGAATGGTTAGGACGTATTGCTGATAAATTTAAACTGCGTTTCACCATCACCGGAATAGCCGACAAGCTGCTCAGAGTACTGAAATACGGGCTTTTATTCATTACTTTTTATTTTTCAGTAACATCCAGTGAATTATTCTGTAAACAATTCGACCCTTACTATGCAGCCTTTTCAGGCTTTGGCGATGATGTTACTGTTTTATATGCCGTCATAGCAATTGGAGTGACTGTATTGGGTTCATTTTTCATCAGGCAATTCTGGTGTAAATACCTCTGTCCGCTTGGTGCAGCAACAAATATCTTTGCATTCGCACCTGTATTTGTAGCTATTACATTGATTTACTGGATAGCGGTTAGCCTTATAGGATGGCAGATACACTGGGCATGGTATCTTGGTGCTGTTTGTCTTGCCGGATTGCTCATTGAAGTATCGCGCCGTCAGGGGCTTTATTTCCCGTTTATGAAGATTACCCGCAATAGTGATATTTGTACAAACTGCAAAATCTGCGATAAGGCTTGTCCTCATGGTATTAAGATCTCAACTGAAGATACCGTAAAACATATTGATTGTCATTTATGTGTTGATTGTATTGTAAAATGTCCTGAAGAAGGTGCTCTCACCATTAACCGGAAGCCTTGGCGCTGGCTGCCTGCAGCATCAGTGATTGCATTGGTAGCTGTCGGGCTACTGATCTCAGCCTATTGGGAACTGCCTACAATTGATATCCGCTGGGGAAGCGAGGAACAGTATGAAAATGCAAAGGAATATCAGCAGGCAGGATTGAAAAATGTTAAATGCTTCGGTAGTTCCAAAGCTTTTGCCACACAGATGCAAAAAGTGGAAGGAGTTCTGGGAGTTCAAACTTTTGTTAAGGAACACAGGGTAAAAGTTTTTTATAATCCTGAAATAATTGATGAAGCCGGAATCCGTGAAGGCATTTTTAATCCTGTAAACTGGATACTTTCCGAACCACCCGATGGATTAGAGGAATTAAGCATTGTTGAAATAGGAATTGACCGCTTTTTTGACACAAAAGATGCTTTCTTGCTTAGTGAACTTTTAACACAAAACCCTGGAGTTTTTGGAATGGAAACCTCTTTTGGTGAACCGGTCGAAGCTAAGATAATTTATGATCCTGAACTGGCTGATCCTGATAAGCTCAAAACACTCATTGAGCAAAAGAGTATTACTTATACCAGTGGTGATCAAACAGTTAAAGAGAAAACCTCGTATCAGGTTGCTTATATAAATCCTGAAATTGATAAAATTGCTACTCATGAATATTTGCAAAAAGCATTCAATCCTTATAATCGCGCTTTCAATGATTATGACAGCTACAACGAAGAGCAACTGAGAATTTACACCTTGCCCTTTGCTGAGGCAATGCGCCAGGACAAACAACGTTGGTTTGCTTTTCTGATGAGCCATCTGAGTGATAACAAAAATATTGTCAGAATGACCGTACAATGGCAGGATACAGCACCGGTACTGCAAATTTACTATGTATCTGAAATGGTTTCGCCTGAAGAAATTCACAGTATGCTTGTAAAACCAAACCTTACTGTGCATTACGCTGATGGCTCTTCAAGGGATATTGCAAATCCGTATTCATTCAAAGCATTTGATGAATATCAGGAAGACAAGTTCTGGCAAGAATCCTTGAATAACTGAACCGGAATAAAAAGCCTTATTGTGAATAAGATTCGGGACAGAATTTTATGTATTAGCCTTAAACATTCTGTAAATAGTGCGTTATCGGTCAGTGTTAAAAGACAGCCAACGCACATTCAAGCACATTTGGTTTTGCCCGACCACAAAGCTAAAACAAAAGAGCTTGAAATAAGCTAAGCTATTCACGAACACCGATAAAACTATTAAAATCTCGTGAATAATTTTTCCAAACGCACAGACAACAGAAATAAAAACAAATTGTATTTTTGACGAATTAGTCCAAACAATAACAACAAAATGAATTCTTTTGGTGAATATTTACGAAACAGACGAGAACAACTAGGACTTCCTCTTAGAAAGGTTGCAGCTGAACTCGATATTGACACTTCGATTTTGAGTAAAATTGAGAGAAGTGAACGAATGGCGACAAAAGAAATGCTACCTACACTCGCTAAAACTTTAAAGGTTCAAGAAAAGGAAATACAAATTGAGTTTATACAGTCAACTGTATTATCAGAACTCGGAGAACTAGAATTTTTGGCAGATGGACTTAAAAATGTATTGAAGAAATTATGAGTACAAAATTTTTCACTAATGAGGAACAGAATACACTTCTAAAAAAGATAGAAGGTGTTTTCAAACATAAGAATATTCACTTTTTAGATGCTTTGGTTGGTTACTTCCGTGCTTCAGGGTATTTCCAGATTCGTGAGTTTGTAGAAAGTGCAAAAGAGATCAGAATTCTGGCAGGTATCAATATTGACGCTTTAGTTTATCAAGCCAATCAACAGGGCGTTTTATTTAATGGCGATACTGAAAAGGCACAAGAAGAATTTTTTCAGGAAATAAAAAAGAATATCCAGGAAGCAGAATACGACAAAACCACAGAGGATGGAATGATTCAATTGATTAAGGATATCACTACGGGGAAAGTTAAATTTAAAATTCACCCAAAACAGAATATCCATGCTAAAATTTATATCTTTAGAGAAAAAGAAAAACACGACCACGGTTATGGGTCTGTTATTACAGGTTCTAGTAACCTGACAGATGCAGGACTTTCTAAAAATTTTGAATTCAATGTTGAACTAAGAGATAATTCAGACATTGATTTTGCAACTCAAACTTTCGATAAGCTTTGGAAAGAAGCTGTTCCGATTGATATGGACAGCATTGAGAAACTTCAGAAAGAAACCTATCTAAATGACAATTACACACCTTATGAAGTTTATCTAAAATTCCTTATTGAGTATTTTGGAAAAAGTATTGAGTTTGACCCAAACTCAATTTCTGATTTACCAAAAGGTTTCAAAAGGTTGTCCTATCAGGTAGATGCTGTAAATGACGGCTTCTCTAAAATGATGAAACACAATGGGTTTTTCCTGTCAGACGTTGTTGGTCTTGGAAAAACAATTGTATCAACTCTTATTGCTAAGAAATACTTTTATACCAACGGATTTCCGGAGCATCGTTCCAGAACTTTAATTATTGTACCCCCGGCATTAAAAGAAAACTGGATTGAAACCATTGAGAAATTTAACCTTGATAATGTAAAAATTATAACCAATGGTAGCTTACACAAAATCAATGATGCGACCATTTATGATTTAATCATTGTGGATGAAGCTCATAAATTTCGCTCCGACACAGCCGGAATGTATAATGAGTTACAAAAGATTTGTAAAACACCAACAAGACGGGTTTTGCCTGACGGAAAAACAGTTCCGAAACGTGTAATTCTTGTTTCTGCCACTCCTTTGAACAACAGACCCGAAGATATAGCCAACCAGATTTATTTATTCCAAGACAGTAAAAACTCAACTCTTGAAGTGGCAAATCTTCAAAATTTCTTCAGACAACAAATTGATGCATACAAGAAATTAAAAGATGAACCCGATATTACAAAAGTTCAGGCAGGTGTTAAAAAAATCTATGAAAAGATAAGAACAAAGGTTATTGAGCCGCTTATTATTCGTAGAACGAGAACTGACTTAATGGCTCACGACTTGTACTCACAAGACCTGGAAAAGCAAGGTATTAAATTCCCAATTGTAAGGCAACCTAAAAAAATCTTGTATGTACTGGAACCGCATCTTGAAGATTTATATGATAAAACCATTCATGTTTTAAGTCACGAAACACAGGGATTAAAATACAATCGCTACCGTGCCATCGGATTTTTGAAGCCGCACAAAAAGAGTAAATACAAACAAGCAGATATGATTTCGGCTCAATTAGCCAAGATTATGAAAACTCTTCTGGTAAAAAGAATTGATAGTAGTTTCTATGCTTTTAAGCAGTCGCTTTTCAGATTTATGAAAGCCACAGAAGCAATGGTAAAAATGTTTGAAAATGGACACATTTTCATTGCTCCAAACCTACCCGTTTCTGATATGATAAATGAAGGTAAAGAAGAAGAATTAATGGATTTGGTTATTGAAAAATCTATTGAAGACCCCACCATTGATATCTGCGAGCCCGATGATTTTGAATTTGATTTTTTACCGGGACTGCAGCACGATTTAAAATTACTCAAAGAACTATCTAACGAATGGGATAAGATAAATGAAGATCCAAAATTGGACGTTTTTGTAAAATATTTGAAAGACATTCTTTTAAGTAAGTCCATAAATCCTGAATCTAAATTGGTAGTATTCTCTGAAAGCAAGGAGACTACTGAGTATTTAGAAAAGGAACTTCCTAAATTTATTTCAGCAAACATTTTGTCTGTCAACAGCAAAACCATAAAAGATAAAATGTCAATCGTTCGAAAAAACTTTGATGCCAACCTTAAAAAAGCAGAACATGAAGATAATTACAGCATCATTCTTACCACAGAAGTATTGGCCGAAGGAGTTAATCTACACCGTTCAAATGTTATTGTAAATTATGATACACCCTGGAACTCAACCCGATTGATGCAACGAATCGGGCGAGTGAACAGAATAGGTTCAACGGCTGATGAAGTTCACATTTATAACTTCTACCCTACTGCAAAAGTGAACAATGACATTGAATTGGAAAAAAAGGCCATTATGAAATTGCAATCTTTCCACGCAGCATTGGGAGAAGACAGCCAGATTTTTTCACCGGATGAAGAAACTGAAAGCTTTGGACTTTTCGATAAGGAAATAGAAGAAGAGAAAGACGAAAAGCTGGCTTATTTGATGATGATTAGAAATATTAAAGAAAAAACGCCCGGAGTTTTTAAACAAATCAAAAATATACCTTTCAGAGCCAGGGTTGGAAGGAAAAACAAAGATTTTAATCAAAGCACTATTTGCTACATAAAAGACAGTAAACGGGATGCTTTTATTTTAGTAAAAGACAATGAAGAAACCGAAGAACTTACTTTTTTAGAAACTGTAAAAATTTTTGAAGCAGAAGTATCTGAAAAAGCAATCCCTTTGCATTCAAAACATCACGAGCAAGTTCAGGCAGGTATTTTATTGTTTTCAGATTTATTGGAAAAAGAAAAAGCAAGGGATAAAAAAATTGATACCACACAAGGACCCAATGAAAAAAAAGCAAATGCTTATTTAGATGCCATTTTAAATCTCCCTTTGGTTAATGAAGAAGAAAGAGCCTTAATCATCAAAGCTAAAGAAGCTTTACGTCAAGGTCGTTTTCAAAACCTGCAAAGAGACATCAACAAGTTTCAACGGGCTTTGAAAAAATTTCCATTAAAACCAGCCATCATTTTAGAAAAAGTAATTGAAATTTTAAAAGCTTATCCTTTAATTAATGAAGAATTGGAGCACCATTTTGAGAAAAAAAGCGTAAAAGCTCAAACCTTGAATCCTGAAATTATTATCACTGAAAGTTTTAAACAATGAGCCAATACAGCAAAGAACATCAAAATGTAGAATGGAAAGAGTCCTGGCACAATGACTACTTTAAGTGGATTTGTGGTTTTGCCAATGCTCAAGGCGGCACTTTGTTTATTGGAATTGATAACAAGGGCAACACCAAACATTTGGATAATGCAAAAAAGCTTTTAAAAGATCTGCCTAATCAGGTAAGAGACCTTTTAGGTTTGATGGTAGATGTGAATTTGCACACTGCAAGCGGTGATAATTATATAGAAATTGTTGTTGAACCCTACCCTTTCCCAATCAGTTTTAGAGGAAAATATTATTACAGAAGTGGTAGTACATTACAGGAACTAAGAGGCGATGCCCTGGCAAAATTTCTATTGAAACGACAAGGTAAAAAATGGGATGGCGTGCCCGTTCCTAATGTTACAGCAGATAACCTGAAAAATGAAACTTTTGATTTTTTCCGAAAAAGAGCCACCAAAAGTAAACGACTTGAACCTGAAGATTTAGCCGGAACCAACCAAGAACTTTTAGTAAGTTTACAATTATACCTGGATGACGAAAAAATGCTCAAACGAGCAGCTATTTTACTTTTTCATCCTCAGCCAGAGAAATATGTAACAGGAGCATATATTAAAATAGGTTATTTTGAAAATGAAGCAGATTTGTTGTATCAAGATGAAGCACACGGTAATTTATTTGAGCAGATTGAGAAAACAATGGATTTACTTTTTACAAAATACATAAAAGCACTAATTAGCTACGAGGGAATTTCCAGGGTGGAAACCTATGAATATCCAAAAGAAGCCATCCGGGAGGCTTTATTGAATGCAGTTGCCCATAAAGATTATTCGGGTGGCGCTCCCATTCAAATCAAAGTATTTAAAGACCGCCTAATGATATGGAATGATGGACAATTACCCGATAATTGGACAATAAGTAATTTATTAAAGAAACACGCTTCAAAACCGTTTAATCCTGACATTGCCAATACACTTTTCAGAAGTGGCTACATCGAATCCTGGGGAAGAGGAATTGAAAAAATGATAAGTTTTTGCAAAGAAGCCAGGATCCCGGAGCCAAATTATTCTTTTGAAGCGTCTGATTTCCTGGTAGAATTTAGAAAGGATATTTATCACCAGGAATATTTAGTTGAATTAGGATTGAATGAAAGACAGGTTAAGGCTGTGCTTTTTGTAAAAGAGAATGGTAAAATTACCAATAGTGAATATCAACTGCTTAACAAAATATCTTCAAGAACTGCTGCCAGAGATTTAGAATCTCTTGTTGAAATTGGAGTTCTGAAAATGAAAGGTGAAAGAAAAGGGACATTTTACGAATTATCAAATGGCGTATATGGCGTATAAATGGCGTAAAACATGAACTGAAATAATTGGTCGAAAATTGGCTGAATTGGCCGGTAATTGGTTGATACAATAAAACAAATACACAACAGCAATGGACTCGCTAAATGCTCTTTCTGTAATCTTTTAAAGGTCGTCAAGAATTGTAAACAATGAAAGAAAAAGATTTAAAACATAGATTACAGCAAACATTCGACTTTTCCACCTGGAAAGCGATTTTGCCATTATTTTTTAAGAAAATTGACTATTTCAGTCATCCGGAAAATTTGTTTACCGAAAATGATAAGGTTATTGAAGGGCAACAAATTGGAACCATAAAATTAGATGACGGAAAACAGTTGGCTATTTTCACCATAGAGGTTGCCAACAACATTAGTATTGTTCGCAACCGACAAGGTTTGCGGGAAATAGCGGCTAAACATATTGACCAAAACATTATTCATGGTGCCCTGGCTTTTTTCTATAATAAAAACCAAGTGGATTACCGCTTTTCCTTCATTGCCAAAGAAGCAAGTTTGGATTGGGAAACAGGCGAGCTAAAAAAAGACGAAACTAAGCCCAAGCGATTTACTTACCTGTTAGGAGCTAATGAAGCCTGCACCACACCTGCCAAGCGAATGTTGGTCTTGACAGATAAACGGGAAAAAGGCGAAGTAAACATCAAGGAACTAAAAGAAGTCTTTTCGGTGGAAGCCCTCAACAAAGATTTTTTCAAAACCTATAAAGCCCATTACGAAAAATTTGCCAGGTATTTGGCAGATGAATCCAATCCGTTTAGAAATAAACTGATTGATACCGAAAAAGAAACCAAAGACAAGGAAGAAAAACCTATCCGGGATTTTGTAAAAAAACTTCTTGGACGAATCGTGTTTCTTCAGTTCCTGGGAAAAAAAGGCTGGATGGGTTGTGATGCAAACTCCGAAGAATGGACGGGCGGCAATTCCCGATTTTTGTATCAGTTGTTTGAATACTTTAGCAAGCCTGAAAAATTCCACAGCCAATGTCTGACCAAACTCTTTTTTGAAACGCTCAATACTAAAAGAAATAATGATGTTTTTGAAGTAAAGGGATTAAGCGGAAAATTAAATGGCTCCCGCGTGCCCTACTTAAACGGTGGCTTGTTTGAACCGGAAAAAAACAAAGCCACATTGGAAGTTGATTTTCCTGTCGATTACTTCAAAGAGTTATTGGAGTTTTTTGACCAGTACAATTTCACAATAGACGAGAACAGCCCGGACGACCACGAAGTGGGCATTGACCCGGAAATGCTGGGGCATATTTTTGAAAACCTACTGGAAGACAACTGCGACAAAGGAGCATTTTACACGCCAAAAGAAATTGTACAGTATATGTGCAAGGAGAGTTTGATTCAGTATTTATTCAATTACGAATCAGAAAAACTGAAAATTAAGAAAGAAGACTGGGAAGACAGTATTGAAAAATTCATTCGTTTTCAAACGGTAAATGAAATTTTGGCAAATAAAGAAGTGGCTTTGATTGTCAATCAAAAACTTGACGATATTAAAGTTTGCGATCCTGCCATTGGTTCGGGAGCCTTCCCTATCGGAATGCTGCAAGAAATCTTTGAGGCCAAGCGCTTTATTTATCCACATCTTAAAACGAATAAAGAGTTTAACCCCGCCCAGGTAAAAAAGAACATCATTCAACATTCTATTTATGGCGTGGACATAGAAAAAGGTGCGGTGGATATTGCTCAATTGCGTTTCTGGCTCAATCTAGTAGTGGATGAAATCAACCCTTCTCCTTTGCCAAACCTGGATTACAAGATTATGCAAGGCAATAGTTTGTTGGAACAATACGAAGGTATAGAATTAGGCAACGCTGCATTGTTTAAAGAGCCGGATATTAAAATATACCAGGCGAGTATGTTTGAAGAACCTAAATCAGAATATGGGTTCTCCAAAGAAAAACGAGCAGACATTAACTCTTTGATTTCCGATTATTTTAAGGTAGAAGAAAAAGCACAAAAAACAGCTATTCACAAGCAAATTGATTCAATAGTGATGGATCATATTGACAAATCGCTAGAGTTTTTTGAAAACAGATTGCTCATTGAGATTGCCACTTATGAAAAGCAACTTGACACAAAACTGGAAAGGTTGACAGAAAGCCAAAAACAACAGCTTTTAAGTAAAAGCAAAGAACTGAAGGAAATAGAAAAAAGAAAAAAACAGCTGAAAAGCAAAAGTGCTGCACGTAAACGATTATTAGATTTCGAAAATACAGACGAACGCCCGTATTTTTTATGGCACCTCTACTTTATGGATGTGTTTGAACAAGGTGGTTTTGATATTATGATAGGAAATCCACCTTATATACAGTTGCAAAAAATGGGTAAAGAAACCGACATACTCCAAGAAGCAGGTTTTGAAACCTTTACTCGGACAGGTGATATTTATTGTTTGTTTTATGAAAAGGGTATCAATCTCTTAAAAATCTCCGGTGTACTCACTTATATTACTTCCAATAAATGGATGCGAGCAGGCTATGGCAAAAGCACACGTGCTTTCTTTTGTAAACACCAACCCTTAAAACTGATAGACCTTGGTAGCGGTGTCTTTGAATCGGCAACAGTGGATACCAATATCCTTACCATACAGAAAACCAATACAAAACCAAAAAAATATGCTTTGGCTGCCTTGGATATAAGCAAAGAAAAAGAAATTAGAAATTGGCAACAATACGAAAAACAATGGGTCAACTTATGTGAATTAACAGACGATAGTTGGACTATAAGCTCCCAAACTGAACAAAACATTAAAGCCAAAATAGAAAGAATAGGAAAGCCGCTGAAGGACTGGGACATACAAATTTATCGAGGAATTTTAACAGGATTTAATGAAGCCTTTATCATAGACGGTGCAAAAAAAAACGAGCTTATTGCCCAAGACCCTAAAAGTGCAGAAATCATTAAACCCATATTGCGAGGCAGAGATATTAAACGCTACAAAGCTGAGTTTGCAGATTTGTGGTTGATAGCAACATTCCCTGCTTTGAAGCTCAATATTGATGATTATCCCGCGGTTAAAAATTATTTATACTCTTTTGGTAAAAAATTAAATCAAACTGGTGAAACATATATTGATGAAAATGGAGAAAAACAAAAATCTCGAAAGAAAACAGGAAACAAATGGTTTGAAACACAAGATCAAATTGGATATTATCAAGAATTTGAAAAAGAGAAGATAATATTTACTAAAGCTTCTAGAGAACAATCATTTTATTTTACTAAAAAGAATTTCTACGTATTACAGACTGCTTATATATGCACAGGAGAGTTTTTAAGTTATCTTAGTGCTTTACTTAATTCTAAATTAACAAAATATGTTTTTTTTAAGTTTTATCAATCAGGAGGTATAGAGGGTGAAATTACAGTACAATCTATTGAAAACATTCCAATCCCTCAAATTACCCAACAAAAGCAGCAGCCATTTATCAATTTAGTCAATCAAATATTAGAAAGAAAAGAAAACAACAAAGACACCGCCGCTTTAGAGCAACAGATAGACAATTTAGTTTATCGCCTCTACGAGCTTACTTATGAGGAAGTAAAGGTGATAGACCCGGAGTTTTCATTAAGCCAAAAAGAATATGAAAGTATAGAATTGGAGTAGCTCAAGCAATAATCCAAACCTGGCGGCAGTATATGTCTGTTCAACTAAAAAACCAAAACTACCGACAAACCAACAGGCGAAAAAATACCGAACCGGAAACAGGCGCTTGATGCTTTTAGCATAAAGTGCAGGTATTGAACAAAATGCTGATTTTCAGAGTTGATAGTTCTCGTTAAATACTAATAATTCTACAATCTATAACGCCATTACTTCTAATTATAAAACCTGATTATCAATTAATTAAACAAATGTCAAAAAATGTATCAGGAAATTCGGGAAGCAAACAGTTCTCAAACAACTATCCATTTATAAATCAGGTTTTTAAAGGATTAGGGCAGATAATGCTTCAGGAAAATATAATAACAGGATTATTATTTCTTGCAGGCATATTTTATGGTTCAGTATTTATGGGCTTTGCTGCTTTGCTTGCAACTATCTGCGGAACAATTACAGCATATCTTTTTGGATTTGATAAAACAAATACTGACAAGGGACTTTATGGCTTTAGTGCTGCATTGACTGGTGTTGCTTTTATATTGTTTTTCGGTTATTCTTTTATTATCTGGGTACTTATAGTTGTGGGTTCTGTATTAGCAGCACTTATTCAGGAGTTTTTTATCAGAAGAAAAATTACAGTATTCACCCTCCCCTTTGTTTTAGTAACATGGGTAGCTCTTGTCGGTGTTAAATCTATTTCTCCTGAATTACTTGTAAAATCCTCATCCTCAGTTACTATTGCAAATGATTATTTCACTTATGCAATTAAAGGGTTCGGACAGGTAATTTTTCAAAACAAAGCTGTTTCAGGAATACTATTTTTCATTGCTGTGTTAATTCATTCACCCATTGCTGCTTTATATGGGCTTGCTGCAGCAATTTTTTCCGGTATTATCTCCCTGAACTTCAATATTCCTGTTGAAAACATATCAGAAGGCTTACTGAGTTTTAATGCAGTGCTCACTGCAATTGCTTTTGCCGGAAATAAACTTAAAGATGCTGTCTGGATCTCTGTAGCTGTGTTATTATCGCTTGTTATCAGCTTATATATGATGCAAAACGGATATATCCAGCTTACTTTTCCTTTTGTTGCAGCATCTGTTATTACTTTGGCTATCAAAAGACTGCTGCATGCAAAATGAAACCTTTTGAACGTCAGTACCTGATTTCACCATCAGGAAGAATATGCAAAAGTCTCATGAATTTATTTAACTGCCAATCTAACTTTTTCTGCGGCTTCTTCAAGAGTAGAAGCTGACTGAACTTTCAGACCTGAATTATCAATAAGTACTTTTGCTTCTTCGGCATTGGTGCCCTGCAAACGAACAATAATTGGAACATTGATTTCTCCAATGTTATGATAAGCATCAATAATACCCTGTGCAACACGTTCGCCACGAACAATACCGCCGAAAATATTTATCAGTATAGCTTTAACATTTGGATCTTTCAGAATAATCCGAAACGCCTCTTCCACCCTCTTAGCATTTGCTGAGCCACCAACATCGAGGAAATTTGCAGGATCGCCACCCGATAATTTGATAATATCCATAGTTGCCATTGCAAGACCGGCTCCATTAACCATACATCCTACGTTGCCATCGAGCTTAATAAAATTCAGATCGAATTTTCCTGCTTCTACTTCTATAGGATCTTCCTCATCGAGGTCACGCATCTCATGAATATCCTTATGGCGGAATAATGCATTATTATCAATTATAACCTTAGCATCGGCAGCGAAAATACGATCGTCAGCAGCTTTTATGACAGGATTGATCTCAAACAATGATGCGTCAGAACCCTCATAAGCTTTATAAAGAGCAGAAATAAACTTAGTCATTTCTTTAAAAGCAGTTCCTGAAAGCCCCAGATTAAAAGCTACTTTACGACTTTGAAAAGCTTGTAAGCCAACTTTGGGGTCAATTTCTTCAGTAAAAATAAATTCCGGTGTTTCTTCTGCAACCTTTTCAATATCCATTCCTCCTTTTGGAGAATACATGATCATATTCCTACCTCTGGCACGATTAAGCAAAATACTTACATAAAATTCCTTAACCTCTAAGGGTCCGGGATAATAAATATTCTGCTCAATCAATATCTTATTTACCCTTTTACCGGCTGCTGAAGTTTGTGGAGTCACCAACTGCATGCCAAGTATCATTTTGGCATATTCTTTAACTTCATCAAGGCTTTTAGCTATTTTCACACCACCGCCTTTACCTCTACCACCGGCGTGAATCTGTGCCTTAACAGCCCATTTATCGGTGCCGGTTGTTTCCTGAAGTGTGCGTGCAGCCTGAACAGCTTCTTCGGGTGTAAATGCAACCATGCCTTCAGGTACCTGAACTCCATATTTCTTTAATATTGACTTTGATTGGTATTCGTGAAGGTTCATTTTTGAGATATTTTAGAGTTTGTTTAATTAAATGTTCAAAATCAGGACAAAAAATAAAGCGCCAAAATTAGAAAAACCTTATTTATAAACATACATTAAAGACGATATTAAATAAAATATCGTTTAAAGTCTTTAAAATTGCTACATATAACAGATGCTGCAAAGGTTTTGTTTACTACTACTTGCGTTTCCTCTGGCATTATTCGGATCTGACCCAGACCCCAAAATAGCAGTTGCTGTCAGAGCAATCGAAACTCCTGAGATTGACGGAAAGCTAAATGAAATCATCTGGATGCATGCAGAACCTTTAACTGAGTTTCATCAGTACGAACCATTTTTTAATGCAACTGCAGGGCAAAAAACTGAAGTACGTTTCCTTTACGATGACAAAGCAATTTATATTGGTGCAAGAATGTATGACAATTCACCCGATAGTATTCTTATCCAGCTTGGTAACCGTGATGATGAACTTAATTCAGATTATTTTGGTATTCAGCTTGATACCTATTCTAATGGTCTGGATGCATTTATTTTTGAAGTTTATGCCTCCGGTGTTCAGCGCGACAGGCGCCGCAGTGATGAGACTTTTAATGCAGTATGGGAAAGCGCTGTTTCAATAGATTCTCTGGGATGGGTTGCTGAGATGCGTATTCCCTGGTCAGCTTTACGTTTTGTAGCCAGCGAAAAACAAATCTGGGGACTTCAGGTTCAACGCTCAATTCGCCGGAGTCGTGAACTTATCCAATGGGCTTTGGTTCCCAAAGGGGTTCTCAATACTTCAGCGTATTGGGGTAAACTCCACGGATTAAGCAATATTGACCCGCCTTTAAGGCTATCAGTCACTCCTTTTATTTCAGCACATTTGGAACATTATCCGTATAATCTGACCGGCATCAGCAATTTCTCAGAAGGTGTGTCAGGTGGTATGGATCTTAAATACGGGATAAATGAAGGTTTTACCTTCGACATGACCCTTATGCCCGATTTTAGCACAGTTGCTACGGATAGCGAAATAAAAAACCTCACTGCTTTTGAAACTGTTTATGATGAAAAACGTAGTTTCTTCAAAGAGGGAATGGACTTATTCATGAAAGGCAATATTTTTTATACCCGGCGTATAGGCAGAAGACCTTTGCTTCATGCTAACATTTATACCGGGCTTAAGGAAGGAGAAGTCATTTATAAAAATCCTGACAAAGCTCAACTGATAAATGCTGCAAAAGTTTCGGGTCGTACAAACTCGAACCTGGGTATAGGGGTTTTCAATGCCATTACTGCCAATACTTACGCCATAGTAAAAGACTCTGCCGGTTCGCAACGAAATATACTTACCGAACCTTTTACAAACTATAATGTTACGGTTCTGGATCAGGGGCTGAATGTAAATTCTTCGGTTTATTTGATCAACACAAATATAACTCGTTCGCATGGTTTGAATAATGAGAATGTTACTGCTTCCGGAATAACCTATTTTGAACGCAGTAAGCGTTATAGTTTCACTATGGAAGGCAAGCTAAGCCAGATATTTGCAAAAAACGACAATGAGCAGAATAAACAGGTAAAAATGGATCTCGGATACAATTACAATTTGGAAATTGCCAAGGTAAAAGGGAATTTTCAGTTCAGCGCTCTGCTAAATGCTATGGATAAAAACTATAATATCAATGGTTTAGGATTGAATCACCGGAACGATCAGATAAATAACGAAGCAATGATAAGGTATTCGTTTTATGAACCTTTCTGGCAATTTTTACATTGGTCGGTGAGCCTGACATTTACTAATTCATCACGTATGAGTACCGGTAAAAATACTGAAAGAAGCTTATTTTTATTTACAAACAGTACATTCAAGAACTATCTTTGGATCTTTGCCGGTGTTGATCAAAAACTGACTAAAAGCCATGATTACTACGAACCACGGACTGCCGGACGATATTATATGAATCCCCGTGAAACATATACATTCTTCAATTTTTCAAGCGACTACCGTAAGCCCTTTGCTCTGGATGGCGGCATAGAATATAAAATGAACGAAGAAGATTATACTGAGACTACTCTTACTATTAACCCTATAGTAAGATTTAGCAGACGATTTACTGCACAATACAGTTTGAGGTACTCAATTCAAAAAAACAATATTGGTTTTGTTGACAGACTTGAGGATGATGTTATTTTTGGGAACCGCGAACTAAAATCAATCGAAAACGTAATAATCAGCAGATATATGTTTCGCAACAATCTTTCGTTAAGTCTCTGGTTGCGTCAATATTGGTTCAGAGGAGCCTATAATAAATTCTTTTATTTATGTGAGAACGGAAGTTTGCTGCAAAATGATGATCTTAATGGTTTTCATGATTTTAATTTCAATGTTTTGAATGTTGATTTACTTTTCGAATGGGAATTTTTGCCGGGCAGTAATCTTGAGATAGTGTTTAAAAATTTTATTATGAACGAAGATAATATAATAGTAAACAATTTCTTTGATAATTTTAATAATACAATTAAATCTCCACAATTAAACAGCCTTGCAGTCAGGCTTCTGTATTATCTTGATTATCAAATGCTAAAGAAAGATAAAAAGATCATAAACGCATGAATGATTCTGCATAAAACCAAGTACTAAAAATGACAGAAATGATTTTCAATAAAAACACCACAAGTCAACAGCCACATTAAAACTATGATCACAGCTAATAATATACATAAGAGTTTTGGTGATTTAAAGGTTCTGAAAGGCATAAACCTAAAAATCAAAAAAGGTGAAATTATTTCTATTGTTGGTGCTTCAGGAGCAGGCAAGAGTACATTATTGCATATTCTTGGCACACTGGATAAACCCGATTTCGGACAAGTGAAGATTAATGATGTGCAAATCAGTACCTTAAATGACAATAAGCTATCTTCGTTCAGAAATAAACATATAGGTTTTGTTTTTCAGTTCCACCATTTATTACCTGAATTTACCGCAATTGAAAATATTTGTATTCCTGCTTTTATTGCGGGGGTTTCAAAAGATGCTGCTTTTAAAAAAGCACATAAGCTTGTTGAAGTTTTAGACCTTACTGACCGGCTGGAACATAAACCTTCTCAACTTTCAGGAGGTGAGCAACAAAGGGTAGCAGTGGCAAGAGCTTTGATTAACGATCCTTTTGTTGTTTTTGCCGATGAGCCGTCAGGAAATCTGGATTCAGCAAATGCCAGAGAACTGCATAAACTATTTTTCTTTCTTAGAGACCAATTTCAACAAACTTTCGTTATTGTTACCCATAATCCTGAATTAGCAAATTTAGCCGATCGCAAATTTATTATTTCAGATGGCGTTGTTATTAATGATAAGCAAGATTGATATTTAAAATCAACAAGATAAATGACTTTTAGGAGCTTTACTATAATATTGATTTTCAAAATACTGTTGTTTTCCGCAATTGGACTGAAAGCACAGCAACAAAGCGGTGAATATGAAAAAATCATTCTGAGAGCAGAACAGTATTTTGATCAAAAAAACTATAAACAGGCACGTATTGAATATGAAAATGCAATACGAATAAACCCCGAATCCTCATACCCGAAACTTAAATTAAATCAGATCAGAGAGCTCTCACCTGATCCTGATGAAGGAAGAAGATATAATAGTTTTATTACCGAAGCCAACCGTCTTATGGGTTTGCGTGAATACACAAAAGCACGTGAGCAATATTTCTGGGCTAATGTCATAAAGCCCGAAGAATCGCTTCCGGTTCAGAAAATGAAAGAAATAGACGCAACACTTGTTGAACTTTCGCGAAAAAAAGAGCTTTACAATAGGTCAATAAAAACAGCGGACTCACTTTTTAAACTTGAACTTTTTCAGGATGCTCAAACCGAATATCTGTATGCCTCTGGATTGCTTCCTGATGAGCCTTATGCCCGCAACAGGATCAATGAAATTAACAGCAGGTTTGATCAGGCACGCAAACAGCAAAGTAATTATGAAAAACACATTGAAAATGCCGATCAGCTCTATATGCTTCAGGATTATGAAGCAGCACTGCAGGCTTATAATGAAGCAATCAAAATAAAACCTGATGAGCGCTACCCTCAGAACATGATTGGGCGTATTACGTCAATGGGTGCCGAGCAGCGTTCAATTGAAACTGTTTATGGTCAGGTAATTGAAAATGCAGATCGTTTGTTTAATGAAGCAGAATACGATGCTTCACGCACCGGGTATGAACATGCCCTACGATTAAAGCCGGAGGAAACTTATCCTGCAGAAAGGATAGCGGAGATTGAAAGACGGATCGAAGATTTGGCAAAAAGTGAAGCAGATTATATTTCAATCCTGGAAAATGCCTTGCATCATTACGAAAATCAAGAATATGCCAAAGCTCTGACCCAATACAGAAATGCTGAAAAAATCAAAGCTCTCGAAAGCGAAATCAGCAGGATTGTTAATGAAATTACCGGAATTATTGAAGCTGAAAAGAAATATAATCAGGCTCTTGCTGATGCAGATAATGCTTTTAATTCTGGTAATTACCAGATGGCAATTGAGAAATATACCCAGGTTCTTGATATGAAACCTGAGAATACCTATCCCGCTGAACAAATCGCAAAGATTAATGAAATATTGGCTAATCTGGCTGATCAGGAAAAAGCTTTCAATGATTTCGTTGCTAAGGCTGATAAATCCTTTGCCGATAAGGATTACGAACAGGCTTTGGGTTTATATCAGCAGGCAGGAAAAATAAAACCTAAGGAAAAACATCCCCAAGAACGTATTGAATCAACTAAAGCTGTTGTTGAGCATCTGGCAAAAGCAAGCCAGCATTTTGAATCAAAAGAATATGCAGAGGCACTTGAACAATTCAATAAAGCTAGAACCTTACTGCCTCTCAATGATCAAACCATAGCAAAGATCGCTGAAACTGAGAAAATCATTTCGGATCTGAAATCATATACAGAGTTAAAAACTCAGGCTGATGAATTGTTTGA